>Ga0116229_10002157_pt1 | contig 31580 bp, 29 predicted proteins | sample S1TSphgellanicum_3_FD_87313 | JGI IMG/M metagenome (GOLD analysis project Ga0116229, IMG submission 87313) | Host-associated microbial communities from peat moss isolated from Minnesota, USA - S1T2_Fc - Sphagnum magellanicum MG | ecosystem: Host-associated > Plants > Peat moss > Unclassified...
AGCCGAAGCGCCCGGTAATGTAGTCCTCGGTCTGCTTCTTCGCCGGCTTGATGAAAATCTGGTCGGTGTTGCCAACTTCGATCAACTCGCCGAGGTACATGTATGCCGTGTTGTCCGAGCAGCGCGCCGCCTGCTGCATGTTGTGCGTGACAATGACGACCGTGTAATCGCTCTTTAACTCATCGATCAGCTCTTCGATCTTTGCAGTCGAAATGGGATCGAGAGCCGAGCAGGGTTCATCGAGCAAGAGGACTTCGGGCTTGATCGCAATGCCGCGCGCAATGCACAGGCGCTGCTGCTGGCCGCCCGAGAGGCCATTGCCGCTCTGATGCAGCTTGTCCTTCACTTCGTTCCAGAGCGCGGCCTTCGTCAGCGCCCACTCAACTCGCTCATCCATCTCGCCTTTTGAGAGCTTCTCGAAGAGCTTCACGCCAAACTCGATGTTGTTGTAGATCGACATCGGAAACGGCGTCGGCTTTTGAAAAACCATGCCGATCTTGGATCTGATCATTGCAACGTTCTTCGTCGTCGTCAGCAAGTTCTCGCCATCGATCGAGATTTCTCCTTCAGCACGTTGCTCAGGATAAAGCTCGTACATGCGGTTGAAGGTGCGAAGCAGCGTCGACTTGCCGCAGCCCGAGGGACCGATAAAGGCCGTCACTTTCTTTTCGGGGATCTCAAGTGATATGTTCTTCAGCGCATGGAACTTGCCGTAATAGAAGTTCAGGTTGCGCACGTGCAGCTTGACCTTTCCGGGGGTCGGCGCTGCGGCGGCCTGCAAGGGAGTGGCCATCTGCGTTATCCAGGTTGTTTCGAGAAGACCGAACGCGCGATGATGTTAAGCGCGAGCACGCCCATCGTGATCAGAAAGACGCCCGCCCAGGCCAGTTGCTGCCAGTCCTTGAAGGGGCTCATTGCAAACTTGAAGATGGTCACCGGCAGGTTTGCCATTGGCTGATTCAGATTGAGACTCCAGAACTGGTTCGAGAGCGCCGTAAAAAGAAGGGGTGCTGTCTCCCCGGAGATGCGCGCAACGGCGAGCAGGACGCCCGTCATGACGCCCGAGCGGGCTGACTTGAGGGTAATCATCATGATCACACGCCACTTCGGCGTGCCCAGCGCAAACGCCGCCTCGCGCAGGCTGTTGGGTACCAGCCGCAGCATGTTCTCGGTGGTGCGCACGACGACCGGAATGACAAGGAGCGCAAGTGCGATCACGCCCGCGAACCCGGAAAAGCCGCCGGTCCCGGCTACATAGATCGCGTATACGAATAGGCCAATCACGATCGACGGCGCGGACAGCAAGATGTCGTTGATGAAGCGCGTCGCCGGGCTAAGCCAGCCGCGCTCCCCATATTCCGCAAGATAGACTCCGGCAAGGATCCCGATGGGCGTACCTATCAGTGTTCCCAGCCCGACCATGATGAATGATCCGGCGATCGCGTTTGCAAGGCCACCCGTATCGGCGTTGGGAGCGGGGGTCATCTCGTAGAAGAGTGACAATGACAAGCCACCGATGCCAAGGGTCAGCGTTGTCACGAGAATCCAGACGAGCCAAACAAGGCCGAAAGCCATTGCGCAAAGCGACAGGGCGAGCGCGATCGAATTGACCGCCTTGCGCCTGCGAAACATGGCTTCGCGCGAGATGCTCACGATGGCTTGCCCTCATTTGCCTGCAGGCGCATGAGAAGGAGCTTCGATGCCGCAAGGACGAGAAACGTGATGACGAAAAGCACAAGCCCCAGTTCAATCAAGGCTGAGGTGTGCAGGCCCGGGCTTGCTTCTGAGAATTCGTTGGCGAGTGCCGACGTGATCGAGTTGCCTGGAGAAAAAAGCGATGCATTGTCGAGCAGGTTGGTATTGCCGATGACAAAGGTCACCGCCATGGTTTCTCCAAGCGCACGACCAAGACCTAGCATGATGCCGCCAACGACACCGGCCTTGGTATAGGGAAGGACAACACGCCACACCACTTCCCATGTCGTGCCGCCAAGACCGTAGACCGATTCCTTGAGCATCGGCGGCGTCACCTCGAAAACGTCCCGCATCACCGCTCCGATGAAGGGAATGATCATGATGGCGAGGATGAATCCCGCGCACAGCAAGCCGATGCCAATCGGTGGGCCCTGAAACAGCTCACCGATGACAGGGATCCGTCCAATGGTCGCGCCAAGGGGAGTCTCGATGTATTGCGCGAAGATTGGCGAGAACACGAGGAGTCCCCACATGCCGTAGACGATGGACGGAATTGCAGCCAGGAGCTCGATGGCAACGCCAAGGGGTCGCCGCAGCCATGCAGGAGAAAGCTCAGTCAGAAAGAGCGCGATGCCAAAGCTGACGGGCACGGCGATGATGAGGGCAATCGCAGAAGTTACAAGCGTGCCGTAAATCGGCACCAGAGCACCAAAGTGGTTGGCTGGCGGATCCCATTCACTGCTCGTCAGAAAATGATAGCCGAACGTGCGGATCGTCGGCCAGGAACTGACCAGAAGCGAGACGATAATGCCGGCAAGCAGGCAGAGCGTGATGAACGCCGCCGCCCGCGTCAGGTTCAGAAATATCGCATCGCCCAGGTCATGGCGCATGCTGGGAGGTTCATCCGGTGCCGGCTCGAGGTGCCTCGCGTCTGCGGGCAAACTGATCGTGGATGCAACTTCCATGTATGAATCTCAGCGAATACGGCGCCCAAGGGGGCGCCGAACCAGTACGGCTACTTGAGCGACAGCGGCTTGCCCGAAGCATCCTTGATGTCGCGCGACCATGATTCACCGATCGATTTTACAAGCGGCGGAGGCAGCGGCACGTAATCAAGATCAGATGCAAGCTTCTGCCCATTGGTGAATGCCCATTCGAAAAATTTCAGCACCTCGACGCCCTGCTCCGGCTTGTCCTGGGTTTTTTGCATCATGACGAAAGTCGAGGCACTGATCGGCCATGCATCCTTGGCGGCCTGGTTGGTGATGACGACGTAGTATCGATTTTTCTCCCAATCGGCGCCAGCTGCTGCGGCCTGGAACGATTTCTCGTCAGGCTGTACGTAATTGCCCGCTGCATTCTGTACCAGGACGTAGTCCATTTTCGACTGCTTGGCGTAGGCGTATTCAACGTAGCCAATCGATCCTGGCAAGCGCTGCACGTAGAGGGACACGCCCTCGTTACCCTTGCCACCTGTGCCCACGGGCCAGTTGACGGTCGTGCCTTCGCCAATCTTGCTCTTCCACTCCGGGCTGACCTTGGCCAGGTAGTCGGTGAAATTGAACGTCGTGCCAGAGCCGTCGGCCCGGCGCACCACGGCGATAGCCGTATCCGGAAGTTTCAGCCCTGGATTGAGCGCTGCAATTTCCGCATCATTCCACTTGGTCAGCTTGCCAAGAAAAATATCGGCAAGGACGGTCCCGGTCAGTTTCATCTGGCCAGCCTCGATCCCGGCAACGTTGATGACAGGAACGATGCCACCAATAATGATCGGGAACTGGACGAGGCCCGCGGCATCGAGCTCGGCCGGAGTCAGGGGTGCGTCGGAGGCACCGAAATCGACCGTCTTGGCTTCGATCTGCTTGATGCCTGCGGCCGATCCGATCGACTGATAATTGACGTGCGCGCCATTCGCCTTGGCGTAGGCATCGGCCCACTTGGCCACCACGGGCTGGGCGAAGCTCGACCCCGCACCGGTAAGATCAGCAGCGCTGGCACAGGCGCAAACAGAAAGCAGAACCGCGGCAAAGCCCGGACGCAAACACTTCTTCATTGGGATTTAACTCCGAATTTTGCAGAAGTGACACGTTACATTTGCTCTGTGACAGGAACATGACAGAGGCATTAAATTTCACGATACGAAATTACGCCTGGGGCACAGCCAAAGCCAGTCGCTGCGCCGCTGCATTGGCGATTTCTTGCGATCGCGCCTCGACCATGACACGTAACAACGGCTCGGTGCCTGACGCTCGGATCAGCACCCGTCCGTCTTCGCCGAGTTCGGCCTCGACCGCCTTGCGTTCGCTTTGTAACGGCAGGCATGTCGTCCAGTCAAAGCGCTGCGGCACGCGCAAATTGATCAGCCTTTGCGGATAGAGTTCGATGTCTTTGGTCAGCTCCGAAAGACTGCGACCATGACGGCACATGGCCGAGAGCACCTGCAGCGCGCTGACGATGCCATCTCCGGTGGTGTGCTTGTCAAGGCACAGCAGGTGCCCTGAGCTCTCGCCACCCCAGACCCAACCATTCTTCTGCATCAATTCGACGACATAGCGATCACCGACATTGGCGCGGCCAAAGGGCACGCCAAGGCGCTCGAGCGCATGTTCAACGGCTAGATTGGTCATCAGCGTTCCAGCCACGCCGGAGCGCTTGCCCATGGCAATGCCGTCGGCGACCACCACGTAGAGCAGCTCGTCACCGTTGTAGAGCCGGCCCTTGGCGTCTGCCATGATCAGGCGATCGGCGTCGCCGTCGAGCGCGATGCCAAGATCGGCGTGATGCTCAAGCACGGCCGCCTGCAGCGATTCGGGATGGGTCGCACCGCAGCCGGCGTTGATGTTAAAGCCGTTTGGCTGTGCACCAATTGCGACCACCTCGGCACCGAGTTCGTGGAAGACATGGGGCGCCACCTCGTAGGCCGCGCCATGCGCACAATCGACCACGATTTTCTTGCCACGCAGGCTGAATTCCTGCGGAAAAGTGGCCTTGCAGAATTCAATATACCGCCCCGCAGCATCGGTAATCCGTTGGGCACGTCCCAGATCCTTTGACGCGACGCAGCCGATGGGCACCTCGAGTTCGGCTTCGATTTCGAATTCGACCCGATCGGGCAGCTTCTCTCCAAGCGAGGAGAAGAACTTGATGCCGTTATCCTGAAACTGGTTGTGCGATGCGCTAATGACAACCCCCGCGGACAGCCGCAATGCCCGCGTCAGATAGGCGATCGCAGGCGTTGGCATTGGCCCTGTCAGCCGCACATCCACTCCCGCCGCAGTGAAACCCGCCTGCAAGGCCGCCTCGAGCATGTAGCCTGACACGCGCGTGTCCTTGCCAATCAATACCGCCGGCCGACTGCGCGCATCCTCGCGGACCACCACGCGTCCTACCGCATAGCCAAGGTGCAAGACGAAATCCGGCGTGATCGGCGCTTCGCCAACCGAACCGCGAACACCATCGGTGCCAAAATATTTGCGCTTCATGAATCACTTTCCGCTGGCGGCCGGATCACACCGCCCCCACCGCTGAAATAACACCACACCTTGATTGCATCCACGGTCGCTGCGACATCGTGACACCGGACGATGTTTGCGCCCTGGCTGACGGCAAGAAGTGCCGCGGCAATGCTCGAGCCAAGACGCTTGGCGGGCTCGTCCTTGCCACTGATGGTGCCAAGCATACCCTTGCGTGACAGGCCAGCGAGAACCCCAGCCGCGCCCAGCGCACCATAGCTTGAGAGGTGCGCAAGCAAGGCCTGATTATGGACCAGTCGCTTGCCAAAGCCGAAGCCAGGGTCGATGACGACGCGGTCTGCCTCGATGCCAGAAAGCGCCAAGGCAGAAAGCCGGTGACGCAAAAACGACTCGACCTCCCTGACCACATCATCGTAGTGGACCTGACTTTGCATCGTTGGCGGCGTGCCTTGCATGTGCATGACAACCACGCCCGCATTGCTCTTCGAGACCACGTCGATCGCAGCGGTGTCACGAAAGCCGAAGATGTCATTGATGATGCTCGCGCCCGCGTCAATTGCCGCGCGCATGACGTCGGGCTTATAGGTATCAACGGATATCGGCACTGGCGCATCGCGCAGTCCATGCAAAACCGGCAGGAGCCGGGACAGCTCATCGGCAAGGGCCACGGGCGTCGCACCCGGCCGCGTTGACTCCGCGCCAACATCGATGATGGCGGCGCCCTCTTCAATCAAGCGCCAGGCCTTGGCAACCGCGCTCTCAGGCGCGAGCGAGTCACCAGCGTCTGAAAAGGAGTCGGGCGTGACATTAACGATGCCCATCACGCGCGGATGGGACAGATCAAGTACAAAAGCGCCACAGGTGAAGTGACTCACGGGTGGCGCTTGGTACTGGCGGCGCGAAGCGCGCCCTGCTGGCTAAGCCGACTAGGCAGGGGCGGTCGCGTTGGGCGAAATGGGGGGTTGCGCCGCGCTCGACACGGACGTGCCAGACCCGGGGGCCTTGGGCGGGCGTGGCGGCCGGCCCTCGAAAATATCATTGATCTGCTCGGCGTCGATGGTCTCCCACTCCATCAGCGAGCGGGCCATGGTCTCAACCTTGTCACGATTCTCGACGATAAGCTTGCGCGCCAGGGCGTACTGCTCGTCGATGATGCGCCTGATTTCTCCGTCGACTTTTTGCATGGTCGATTCCGACACGTTCTTTTGCGTCGTCACGCTGCGGCCAAGAAAAACCTCGCCCTCGTTTTCGGCATAGACCATCGGACCCAAGGCGTCACTCATGCCGTAGCGCGTGACCATGTTGCGCGCCATCTCGGTGGCGCGCTCGAAATCGTTGGCTGCGCCCGTCGTCATCTGCCCCATGAACACCTCTTCGGCGATGCGTCCGCCAAAAAGCATCGAGATCTGCTGCAGCATGTATTCGCGATCGTACGAATACTTGTCTTTTTCAGGCAACGACATCGTCACCCCCAGCGCACGTCCGCGCGGGATGATCGTGACCTTGTGCACGGGATCGCACTTCGGCAAAAGTTTGCCGAGCAATGCATGGCCAGACTCGTGGTAGGCGGTATTCAGGCGCTCTTCCTCGTCCATGACCATAGTGCGGCGTTCGGCACCCATGATGATCTTGTCCTTGGCCTTCTCGAAGTCGGTCATCTCGACCACGCGACCATTGCGACGCGCAGCAAAAAGCGCCGCCTCGTTGACGAGATTGGCGAGATCGGCACCCGAAAAACCCGGGGTTCCCCGAGCCAGGATATCGGCCTTGACGTCCTGGGCGATCGGCACCTTGCGCATGTGGACGTTGAGAATCTGTTCGCGACCGCGGATATCCGGCAGCGGCACGACCACCTGGCGATCGAAGCGGCCCGGGCGCAAAAGCGCAGGATCGAGCACGTCCGGCCGGTTGGTCGCGGCGATGACGATCACGCCTGTGCCGGTTTCAAACCCGTCCATCTCGACTAGCATCTGGTTGAGCGTTTGCTCGCGCTCGTCGTTGCCACCGCCAAGGCCCGCCCCACGCTGGCGTCCGACGGCGTCGATTTCGTCGATGAAGATGATGCAAGGAGCATGCTTCTTGGCAGTTTCGAACATGTCGCGCACACGGGCAGCGCCAACGCCGACGAACATTTCGACGAAATCGGATCCCGAAATCGAGAAAAACGGCACCTTCGCTTCGCCGGCGATCGCGCGCGCAAGCAAGGTTTTGCCGGTTCCTGGCGATCCAACCATCAAAACGCCACGGGGAATGCGGCCACCAAGCTTTTGGAACTTCGTCGGATCACGAAGGAAATCGACGAGTTCACTGACATCTTCCTTGGCTTCATCGCAGCCGGCGACATCGGCAAACGACACCTGATTGGCATTCTCATCGAGCATCTTGGCGCGTGACTTGCCAAACGAGAAGGCGCCGCCCCGACCACCGCCTTGCATCTGCCGCATGAAGAAGATCCATACCCCAACGAGCAGGAGCATCGGGAACCAGGTCGCAAGCAGACTCATCCAGAACGACTGCTCTTCTCTTTGCTTGACGTCGATACGCACGTTATTGGCAAGAAGGTCGCCCATCAGGCCATGGTCGTAATAAGTGCCGGTGGTGCGCAGTTTCTTGTCGTCGGTGGTCGTCGCGGTGATATCGGCAGTCAGGCCCGCATCCTGCAAGGTGACCGACTTGATGTGGCCGGCCTTGACCTCATTGAGGAAGTCCGAATACGGGATGGCCGAGACTGCAGGCTGGGTGTGCGTCTCGAATTGCCGGAAGACCGCGAAAAACACGAACGCGATGGCCATCCAGATGGCGACTTTGGTGAACGTGTTATTCAAGGTTTTGCTCCTGCCTGCCACAAAATGTTTGACCACTCATTCTACGCTTGGACAGCAACTGATGCTATTCCCGTGCAGAAACATGTTTTAGCGTGCGTCCGAGGATGAACGTCTCCGCCGATTTGTCGCGGGACGCCTTCGGTTTGCGAGGTAAAACCGTGACAAAGTGCCGCTTGAAGACTTCGACGATCTGACTGTAGCCGCTGCCGTGAAAGGCTTTGACGAGCAGCGACCCGGAAGGTTTCAGATGCATCTGGGCAAAATCCAGCGCCAATTCGATCACATGCTCCATGCGCGCGGCGTCAGCCGCGCCGACTCCCGACAGATTGGGGGCCATGTCAGAAAGCACAAGGTCTACACCCCGCTCGCCGGGCCTTAGGCCAAGTTCCACTTCAAGCAGCGAGACAACGCGATCCTCGCGGAAGTCGCCCTGGATGAAGGTTACCCCGTCAATCGGCTCGAAGGGCAGGACATCGAGTGCAACGATCCTGCCTTTTTGCTCGCCACCCTCGGCACGCAGCCGCTCCCGTACATATTGGCTCCAGCTGCCAGGCGCAGCTCCGAGGTCGACAACGACAAATCCCGGCTTGATGAGGTGGTCCTGCTCATCGATTTCCTTGAGCTTGTACGCTGCCCGCGCACGGTAGCCGTGCCGCTGCGCCAATTTCACGTACGGATCATTGATGTGGTCGTGAAGCCACGACTGGTTGAATTTATTTTTTGCCACGCACTGCCCCGTTCCTACTGCACCGGGCCCTATTCGCCCATAATCGCCATTTTGTGCCTGCGCTTGCTCCAGATGTCCACCGCCACCCTCACCTCAGCCGCGCGCAGTGCGCTAAAGGCACGCGCCCACAGCATTTCCCCGGTGGTCATCATCGGCAATGACGGCCTGACATCCAACGTCATGGCGGAAATTGACCGCGCGCTTGCCGCCCACGAGCTGATCAAGATTCGCGTCAGCGGTGACGATCGCCGCCAGCGCCTGACACTGCTCGAAGAGATCTGCAGCGCGACGAAAGCGGCCCCCGTGCAGCAGATCGGCAAGCTGCTCATCCTGTTTCGGCCCGCGCCCCGCCCGGTGAAGAAGGACCCGCCACCCGCCTCCACTGGCGCTGCCAGGAAAGCCGCCAAGCGCAATCCGATCTCGGGCCGGGCGGTCCTCGCGCGACCCGGCAAAAGCGCCTCGAAAGAGCCGGCGCGCCACCCGCCGCGAACCGCCCGGGTCAGAAAATCGGGTCAAAAATCGTCCAAAAAAGCCTTCCAGAGTCAATAGCCAAGGCCCACGAACTGCAGGCGGCGGTAGCGCACCAGCAGCACGGACCACCAGATCGTTGCCACCGCGAGCACTAAATGCAGCAGCGACGCGGTCGCATGCAGGCTGGCAAACGACCCCGGCCAGCCGGCGCCGTGCTCGCGTAGCGCCGGAACGACCGCAAATGCCTGCAGCAGCAGCGCCAGGACCAGGACGACGCCGATGACCCGGCCAACCGGGGCAAAGAGCAAGCCCAGCAGGGTCGGCACGGTGGTTGCGAGATAGCTCGCCATAAAGAGATCGGACGCGAGCCGGCCGGCGAGTTGCGGGTTATCGGTGAGCCCGCGAAACAAAAGAATGGCGCTGCAGCCCGCAAACCACAAGGCGCCCGAGGCGCAAGCCAGACCGAGCGCGAGTGCGCGCGCGCGAAAGCTGCTGTTATTCGTAGCGCACCGCGAGCACTTCGTATTCGCGCGGGCCGCCTGGCGCTAGGAACTCTGCGACATCGCCTTCGAACTTGCCGATTAACGCGCGCGCAATCGGGCTCGACACGGAAATCTTGTTGTCCTTGATGTCGGCTTCGTCTTCGCCCACGATCTGATAGACCACCGAGCCGCCCTGGCTCAGGTCTTCGAGCTCGACTGTGGCGCCGAAAACGACCCGACCATCGGCATCGACGAGTTTGGGATCGATGATCTGCGCGTTACTTAGCTTGCCTTCGAGATCCTGAATCCGTCCTTCGATGAAACTTTGCCTTTCCTTGGCTGACTCGTATTCGGCATTTTCAGACAGGTCGCCTTGCGCGCGCGCCTCCGAAATCGCCTGGATCACCGCCGGTCGATCAACGGTTTTCAGGCGATGCAGTTCGGCCTTTAACAGTTCGGCGCCACGCACCGTGATGGGAATGGTATTCATGGGCTTTCAAGAAAGCAGAACGGTCACGCGTCCACGACGCATGAATTGTTCCGCGAGGTCAGTTTAAGCTGCGATGCAGCCCTTGTAAATCGTAGACCACCAGTTCGTCGACATGGCGCATGCCTTCAACCGCCGCAGTCGCGCCCGCAATCGTGGTGTATAGGGTCACGCGTGCGGCAAGCGCGGTGGTCCGGATCGATCTCGAGTCGGTGATGGCGTTGCGCTTTTCCTCGACCGTATTGACGACGAGTGCCACCTCGCCATTTTTGATCATGTCAACCACGTGGGGCCGCCCCTCGGTGACCTTGTTGACCGTGGCAACCGGAATGCCGGCAGCGGCAATTGCTGCTGCCGTGCCACGCGTTGCCACCAGGGCGAGCCCGAGCTCATGGAGGCTTCGCGCCACCTCGACCGCCTTCGGCTTGTCGTGGTTTTTGACGCTGATGAAGACTTTGCCTGTTTTCGGCCCGGCCACAGGCAGGCGCACGCCCGCAGCAAGCTGCGATTTGACGAAGGCCTCGCCAAAAGTCTGGCCGACACCCATGACTTCACCCGTCGACTTCATTTCAGGCCCAAGGATGGTATCGACACCGGGAAATTTGACAAACGGGAACACCGCTTCCTTGACCGAGAAATAGTCGGGCACGACTTCAGCACCGATGCCTTGCTGCGCGAGCGTTCGACCGAGCATGCAGCGTGCAGCAATCTTGGCAAGCTGCAAACCGGTGGCCTTCGAGACATAGGGCACGGTTCTGGACGCACGCGGATTGACTTCGAGGACATAAACCTTGTCCTGGCCGTCGTGCTGCTGGATTGCGAACTGCACATTCATCAGGCCGACGACCTGAAGGCCACGTGCCATGGCCTCGGTCTCGCGCTTGAGTTCCTCGATGGTCTGCTGCGATAGCGAGAATGGCGGCAGTGAGCACGCCGAGTCACCCGAGTGCACGCCAGCCTGCTCGATGTGCTCCATGACGCCACCGATGAAAACGCGCTCGCCATCAGACAAGGCATCGACATCGACCTCGATCGCATCATTTAAGAAGCGGTCAAGAAGTACCGGCGAATCGTTGGACACCTTGACCGCCTCGCGCATGTATCGTTCGAGGTCGCGCTGCTCGTGGACGATCTCCATGGCACGCCCGCCCAGAACGTAGCTTGGCCTGACCACCAGCGGGTAGCCGATTTCCTGGGCGAGATCGAGCGCCTGGGCCTCGGTCCGCGCCGTGCGGTTGGGCGGCTGCCGCAAGCCGAGCTTTGTGATCATCTGCTGAAAGCGTTCGCGATCCTCGGCCGCGTCGATCATGTCCGGGGACGTGCCGACGATCGGCACGCCCGCGGCTTCAAGTGCGCGCGCAAGCTTAAGGGGCGTTTGCCCGCCGTATTGAACGATGACGCCGGCCGGTTTTTCCTTGTCGACAATTTCAAGCACATCCTCAAGCGTCAACGGCTCGAAGTAGAGCCGGTCAGACGTGTCGTAGTCAGTCGAGACCGTCTCGGGGTTGCAGTTGACCATGATCGTCTCAAAGCCGTCCTCGCGCAGTGCAAGCGCGGCATGGACACAGCAATAGTCAAATTCGATGCCCTGACCGATCCGGTTCGGCCCGCCGCCCAAGACCACGACTTTCTTGCGCGCGCTGGGCATCGCCTCGCATTCGCCCTCGTTTGGGCCTCCTTCGTAGGTCGAATACAGATAGGCGGTATGCGTCGCGAACTCCGCAGCGCAGGTATCGACGCGCTTGTACACGGGTCGCACGTCAAGCAGGTAGCGTCGCTCGCGCACGCTTTTCTCGTCTGACTTGAGCAGGTGCGCCATGCGCCGGTCGGAAAATCCCTTCTGTTTCAAGCGGTAGAAGGTCGCGACATCGATTTCCTCAAGCGTGGTCTTCTCAAGCGCCAACTCGATTTCGATGATTTCCTGGATTTGCACCAAAAACCAGGGATCGATATGGGTGAGCTGATGCACTTCTGCGAGAGTCATGCCAAGCGCGAACGCGTCACCCACATACCAGATACGCTCAGGTCCGGGCTCGCCCAGTTCTTCCTCGATTTTCTCGCGGTCCTTGGTCTTCTCGTTCATGCCATCGACGCCGACCTCGAGCCCGCGCAGGGCCTTCTGAAACGACTCCTGGAAGGTCCGGCCGATGGCCATGACTTCCCCGACCGCCTTCATCTGCGTCGTCAGGTGGGCATCGGCCAGGGGAAACTTCTCGAAGGCAAAGCGCGGCACCTTGGTCACGACGTAGTCGATGGTCGGCTCGAACGAGGCCGGGGTCTTGCCGCCGGTGATTTCGTTTCTCAACTCATCAAGGGTATAGCCGACGGCAAGTTTGGCCGCGATCTTGGCAATCGGAAATCCGGTCGCCTTGGATGCCAGTGCCGACGAGCGCGAGACGCGCGGATTCATCTCGATCACGATCATCTCGCCATTTTTGGGATTGATCGCGAACTGGACGTTCGAGCCGCCAGTATCGACGCCGATCTCGCGCAGGATCGCGATCGAGGCATTGCGCATCAGCTGGTATTCCTTGTCCGTCAGCGTTTGCGCAGGTGCCACCGTGATCGAATCGCCGGTATGGATTCCCATCGGATCGAGATTCTCGATCGAGCAGACGATGATGCAGTTGTCGGCACAATCGCGCACGACTTCCATCTCGAACTCTTTCCAGCCGATCAGGGACTCTTCGATCAGGAGCTCGCCGGTTGGCGAAGCCTCGAGGCCGCGCTTGCAGATGGTCTCGAATTCCTCGGGGTTGTAGGCGATGCCGCCGCCCGTGCCACCAAGCGTGAAGCTGGGTCTGATGATGACCGGAAAGCCGATCGTGGCTTGTGCCGCGTGGGCTTCTTCCATTGAATGGGCAATCGCCGATCGCGCCGAGCCAAGTCCGATACGGGTCATGGCTTCCTTGAACTTGAGCCGGTCTTCGGCCTTGTCGATGGCTTGCGGCGAAGCACCGATAAGCTCGACGCCGTAAGCCTTTAGGACTCCATGGCGATGCAGATCGAGCGCGCAATTGAGCGCCGTCTGGCCGCCCATGGTCGGCAAGATTGCGTCGGGCTTCTCGCGCGCGATGATCTTCTCGACGACCTGCCATGTGATTGGCTCGATGTAGGTGACGTCCGCCGTTTCCGGATCGGTCATGATCGTCGCCGGATTCGAATTGACGAGAATGACGCGATAGCCTTCTTCGCGCAGCGCCTTGCAGGCCTGCGCCCCGGAATAATCGAACTCGCAGGCCTGACCGATGACGATCGGCCCGGCACCGATGATGAGGATGCTCTTCAGATCGGAGCGTCTAGCCACGGGCGCGCTCCTTCATCGACGCGACGAACTTGTCAAACAGGCCGCCGATATCGTGCGGACCCGGACTGGCCTCCGGATGGCCCTGAAAACAGAAACTCGGTCGGTCAAGGCAGCGAAAGCCCTGCAGCGAGCCATCAAAAAGCGACACATGCGTGACCTTGCAGGTATCTGGCAGCGTTGCCGGATCGACGGCAAAGCCGTGATTCTGCGAGGTGATGAGCACCTGGCCGGTCTCGAGATCCTGGACCGGATGATTGGCGCCGTGATGCCCGAACTTCATCTTGTGGGTTTTCGCTCCGACGGCAAGACCCATGATCTGGTGACCCAGGCAGATGCCAAACACCGGAAGCTGGTCCATCAGGATGCGGCACGCCTTGATGGCGTAATCACAGGGCTCGGGATCCCCTGGACCATTGCTCAGGAAAATTCCGTCGGGGTTGAGCTCGAGCGCATCCCTGGCCGACGCCATCGCCGGCAAAACGGTGATGCGGCAGCCGCGCTCGGCGAGCATGCGCAAGATGTTGCGCTTGACTCCGTAGTCATACGCAACGACGTGATACTTCGATGCCGATTTGACGGGCGGCGCGGACAGTCGCCACACGCCTTCATCCCACACGTAAGGCGGCTTGACGCCAACCACCTTGGCCAAATCCAGTCCGCTTAGGCCAGGAAATCGCTTGGCAAGGACAAGGGCCCGGTCCAGCGCATCGGCACCCGAGACGATCGCACCTCCTTGCGCACCCTTGTCACGCAAGATGCGCGTGAGGCGCCGCGTATCGATTTCGGCGATAGCGACCGTGCCCTTTGCCTTGAGGAAACTCTGCAGACTGGCCGTGCTGCGAAAATTGGAAGCAAGCGCAGGCAGATTTCGGATCACGAGCCCCGCTGCATAGACGCCGTCAGACTCCATGTCCTCGGCATTGGTGCCGGTATTGCCGATGTGCGGGTAGGTCAGGGTGACGATCTGCTGCGCATAGCTTGGATCGGTGAGGATTTCCTGATATCCCGTCATCGAGGTGTTAAACACCACCTCGCCCGAGGTCTCGCCAGATGCACCGATGGAAATGCCGCGAAATACAGTGCCGTCAGCAAGTGCCAAAACGGCAGGGGGAGACGCAGACTTCAGCACGGACAACGGCACATCGGCTCCTTAAGCTGCCGTCTGTGCGCGTCACGATCCACCAGATGAACGCGCGCGAGGCGGCTCAAGAGGCTGTCGGAAATGGGGGGTTTGCGCTAGCAGGCGGCAGGCAGTAGATAAACCTGTCAATTGTATCAGAGCCGGCGTTCTGCCTCAATTGGCCCAAAGGGATGACCGCCTGCAGGGGCGTTTCCTGCAAAACGCAACGATTCGAGACGCAGGCGCTCGAGCGGCCAGCCGCTTGCAGGACCCAGACTAGATTCGCGCGTCCGTCCAGCTTGCAAAGCCAAGCGCGTGCGTTGGCTTGCTCGAGCCGCCTAAGGGTTCTTCCGAGAGTCCAAGTGTCTTTGCATGGCGCAAGGCGTTGGCGTCGGCGACCGAAAGTTGGGCAAGCCCCTTGGCGTCGAGTTCGGGTACAACGCCAGCCGAGACCATCACGTCGCTGCCAGGGCTGACAAGCCACAGCTGCAGCGACTTGTCTTTCGGTATCGACAGATCGGGTGCGACCACCTGAAGCATGACGCGATCGCTGCCTGCGGGCATCAGAAGCACGGCGAGCGGCGCCTTGGTGTTCGGCGCAGAAAAAGTCGCGAGTAATTCACCCTGGGCGGGTTGACCGCCCTTTGGCGAGAACGGGCCAAACGCGACGCCAAGCGCGATGACCGCAACCACGCTTGCGAATGCCGCGAACCCACGCCAGAAGGCAAGACTGTCGAGCAATCTCGGTCTGGCCTTGGACGTGGCGGCAAATGCGGGCAGGCGGGAGATGATGCCGCTCCACACGCGTGGCGGCGGCGTCACCGCCGGTACCAACTCCAGCAAGGGGGCGAAATGGGCCTGCCAGCGACGGGTTTTCTCCTGCAGGACCGGGTCGTCGCGAACCAGCGTCTCAAAGCGCCGGCGCGCGCCGCCCCGAAGCGTGCCAAGCACATATTGTGCTGCCAGCAGCTCCATGAGCGCATCGTTGTTTTTCAGGTCCATCAACCGTCCATGCCTATGCGTCCGTTTCCAGACAACGACGTAATTTCTCAAGCCCGCGCCTGATCCAGGTCTTCACTGTGCCAATGGGCACTCTCAGACTCGCCGCCAGTTCGGAATGGCTAAGTCCCTGGAAATAGGAAAACGCGATCGCCTGCCTTTGCCCGGCGTCAAGGCGCCCAAGGCACAACGTCAGGGCGGCAGCGTCTTCCGAGCGCAAAAGAAGCTGCTGTGGCCCTGGCGCATCTGATTCGAGTACTGCTGCCAAGTCGTCGTCGAGTTCGACCTCGCCTGGCGCCAGCCGCCGGAGGTAATCCAGCGACCGGTTCCTGACAATGGTGATCAGCCACGTCATCGGTGCAGCCAATGAGGGGTTGTAGCTCCCTGCACTGTTCCACACGTTGACGAAAGCATCCTGGATCACTTCCTCGGCGCGACCTTGGTCTCTCAATATACGCAGTGCAACGGCAAATAGTTTCGCCGAAGTTGCCTCATAGAGCTCGCGATAGGCGCGCTGATCCCGAAGCGCGACGGCGCCCAGAAGACGGCTTAACTTGGCGATCTCTTCAGGCGACACGGAAAAAGGGCATGGCGATGTCGGCGGGTTCTGTGGCGGCCCATTCTACCGAACGGCGATCGGGTTGCATCTGGCGGCGGTGCCCGGGCCTTTTCAGATCACACCGGCATCGCGCAATTCCTCACATTGCTCGGCGCTAAAGCCAAGGGCGCCAAGCACCTCGATCGTATGTTCGCCAAGTTTCGGGCCGATCCAGCGCGTCTTTCCCGGCGTCTTTGAGAGCTTGGGCACGATACCTGGAAACTTCACCGGAGTGCCGTCAGAAAGCGCGTGCGTCTCGAACATCCCGCGTGCTTGAAACTGCTCGTCGCCGATCATGTCGGCGACACTGAAAATCTTCCCCGACGGCACGTCCGCCTTTTCAAGGGCGGCAAGCACTTCTTCGATGCCGCGAACCTCGGTGAAGGCGGCGATAGCACCGTCAATCTCGGCGACCCTTTTGACGCGGCCATCGTTGCGCGCAAGATCGGGATCACTGGCGAGATCGTCGCGACCGACGGCTTGCATCAGCCTGCGATAGATGGCGTCACCGTTGCCCGCGATCACGACGCTCTCGCCGTCCTTGCAGGCGTAGGTGTTAGACGGCACGATGCCTGGCAAGGCGCCCCCGGTACGGCCCCTGACAAAGCCGAAGCGGTCGAACTCGGGGACCATCGACTCCATCATGTTGAATACCGCCTCGTAGAGCGCAACGTCCACGAGCTGCCCTTCGCCTTCGCGCCTGCCCCCGGTGTTGTCGCGATGGTGCAAGGCCATCAAGGCGCCGATGACCCCATGCAGCGCCGCAAGCGAATCGCCAATCGAGATGCCAACCCTAACCGGTGGGCGATCGGCGTGGCCGGAGACATAACGCAGGCCTCCCATCGATTCAGCGATGGCTCCGAACCCCGGCGTATTTTTTTTCGGGCCGCTCTGGCCGTATCCCGAGAGCCGGACCATGATCGTGGCTTTCCTCGCGCGGCTGAGCTCCTCGTAGCCAAGGCCCCATTTCTCAAGGACGCCGGGCCGATAGTTCTCGATCACGATATCGGCGTCAAGCGCGAGCTGGCGCGCGATGGCCTGCGCACGCGGCTCCTTCAAGTTGAGCGTGACCGATTTCTTGTTGCGGGCCTGTACCGACCACCAAAGCGACGTGTCGCCGTGCAGGAGCCGCCACTGCCTTAATGCATCTCCGCCCCTGGGATCCTCGATCTTGATCACCTCGGCACCGAATTCGCCAAGCATGCGCGTACAGAACGGCCCTGCGATCAAGGTCCCGAGTTCAAGGACCTTGACCCCGGCTAACGGCCCTTGTGAATTATTCGTGCTCGTCACCGACGATCTCAAGAATATGATCAAGCATGGCAGCATCGATGCGCTCGGCGATCTCGACGGCGTGCATGTTCTCGCTCACCTGAGAAGGACGCGATGCGCCCGTGATCACGGTCGAGACGTGCGGATTCTTGAGGCACCAGGCAAGCGCCAATTGCGCCATGTTGCAATCGAGGCCTCTTGCTACCGCCTCGAGCCTGCCAACGATGGCATTCTTTCTCGCGTCGGTGACGCGATCCTTGAGGAAGGCGTAGTTCTTCAGCGTGGCGCGACTGCCTTCTGGCACTCCCGTGCGGTACTTGCCGGTCAGAAGACCCGACGCGAGCGGACTCCAGGTGGTCAAGCCAAGGCCGATGTCTTCATAAAGGCGCGCATATTCCTCCTCGACGCGGCGACGATGGAAAAGGTTGTACTCGGCCTGCTCCATGAGCGGTTTGTGCAGATGATGGCGCTCGGCAATCTCGAAGGCGGCGCGAATGTCTGCCGCGCTCCACTCCGAGGTGCCCCAGTAGAGCGCCTGTCCCCGCGCGATCATGTCGTGCATGGCAAATACCGTCTCCTCGATTGGCGTTTCCGGATCCGGACGGTGGCAAAAGACGAGATCGACGAAATCAAGATCAAAGCGCTTGAGTGAGCCCTCGATCGCATGGCGCAGGTATTTCCGATTGAGGGTATTGGTCTGGTTCGGGCCCTTTTCGAGCCCCCAGAAAAACTTGGTCGAGACAATGTACTTGCCGCGCGGCCATTTCAGCTCCTTTAACACCTTGCCCATGATGACTTCGGAGTTTCCCATTGCATAGATTTCGGCGTTGTCGAAAAAGTTGACGCCTGCGTCAAAGGCCGCAGCCATGCACTCGCGCGCAGCGCTGGTATCCATTTGATTGCCGTAGGTCACCCACGAACCGAACGACAGCTCGCTGACCTTCAGTCCCGAACGACCGAGATTCCTGTATTTCATGTGCCGCAACCCCGCTTGAGATGACTACGTCCTGCGCCTTTCAAGGACCGCCTGCGCAATTGTGCCCGCATCGGTATATTCGAGCTCGCCACCCACCGGCACGCCGCGCGCAAGCCTTGTCACTTTCAGGCCACGCGCCTTGAGCATTTCACCGATGTAATGCGCCGTCGCTTCACCTTCATTGGTGAAATTGGTGGCAAGGATGACTTCTGTAACGGCACCGTCGGTGGCGCGGGTGAGCAGGCGCTCGAGGTGGATGTCCTTGGGACCGATGCCATCAATCGGCGACAGATGGCCCATGAGCACGAAATAAAGGCCCTTGTAGGTCAGGGTCTGCTCGATCATCAACTGATCCGAGGGCGTCTCGACGACGCACAAAAGCGCCGCATCACGCCTTGGCGACGAGCAGGTCTCGCAGACCCCGGTTTCGGAAAAGGTATTGCAAAGGCTGCAGTGCTTGATCCGGGTCACGGCTTCGGTGAGCGCCTGCCCCAGCAAGGCGGCGCCGTCGCGGTCGTGCTGCAAGAGGTGATAGGCGATGCGCTGAGCACTCTTTGGGCCGACACCTGGCAGTCGCCTTAAGGCTTCGATCAGCGCAATCAGCGCGGAAGGGGGTTTTTGCGTAGCCATAGGTGGGTGATTCTATCGCGCCGCCACGCACGACACGGGCACGAGGGGCGTCGGCGTTTCGAGCGCCTGCGCCCGGGCCCGCGGCGACAGCACCCGGCCCGTCACGAAAAGCATCCCCCGATACGAAATTCGAACTTGACTGGCCCGTCCCGACTCCAATCAGCGACAATAGACGGTTTTCCAACGTGGTCGCGGGGCAAATCCGTGCGGCCATGCGTGCGACCTACCCGAACGCTGAAGCGATGTCGAACCAGAAAATAATCGAAGAAACCCGTCGCAGACGCACCTTTGCGATCATCTCGCACCCTGACGCCGGCAAGACCACGCTGACCGAGAAGCTGCTGCTTTTCTCCGGCGCGATTCACATCGCAGGCAGCGTCAAGGCAAGAAAGGCAAGCCGCCACGCCACCTCGGACTGGATGGAAATCGAGAAGCAGCGCGGTATCTCGGTTGCCAGTTCGGTGATGCAGATGGAATACCGCGACACCATCATCAACCTGCTTGACACGCCAGGCCACCAGGATTTCTCTGAAGATACCTACCGTGTGCTGACCGCGGTTGACGCAGCCTTGATGGTGATCGATGCCGCCAACGGCGTCGAGGCGCAAACGCTGCGCCTGCTTGAAGTCTGCCGTGCCCGCGGTACGCCGATCATCACCTTCATTAACAAACTCGATCGCGAAGTCCGCGAGCCGCTCGATTTGCTTGATGAACTCGAGAGCGCGCTCCAAATGACGCCGGTCCCCTTTACCTGGCCGATTGGCATGGGCAAGCAGTTTGGCGGCGTCTACGACCTCAACGCCGATGCCATTCGCGTATTTCGCGGCGGCGCAGATCGGGCGGGCGATGCAATCGAAGTGCTTTCAGGCCTTGACAATCCGGAAATCGAAAAACGCTTTCCCGACGCGTTTGCGAAGGCTCGCGACGAGATCGCGCTGCTGCGAGATGCCGCGCCGCGCTTTTCCCGCGAGCTTTTTTTGAAAGCCGAGCAAACACCGGTGTTCTTCGGCTCTGCGGTCAACAACTTCGGCGTTCAGGAAGTCCTTGACGCGGTGGTCGATCTCGCACCCGCCCCGCTGCCCCGAATTGCGCTACAACGCAGCGTGGATCCGTCGGAGGCACGCTTTTCGGGCGTCGTCTTCAAGATCCAGGCCAACATGGATCCCGCCCACCGCGATCGCATTGCCTTTGTCAGGATCTGTGCCGGTCGCTTCGAGCGCGGCATGACGCTCAAGGTGGCGCGCTCTGGCAAGACCTTCAAGCCCAACACGGTGGTGACGTTCTTGTCGCAGCGACGCGAACTCGCCGATGAAGCCTTTGCCGGTGACATCGTTGGCATTCCCAACCACGGCACGCTTCAGCTTGGCGACACCCTGACCGACGGCGAGGATCTGCAATTTACCGGGCTGCCGTTTTTTGCCCCGGAGATGTTTCGCGCCGTCGAGGTTGCCGATCCGTTAAGAAGCAAGCAGCTCAAGCACGGCTTGGCGCAACTCGGCGAAGAAGGCGCAATCCAGGTTTTCCGGCCGCATCTTGGCGGCACGCTGCTTCTTGGCGCCGTCGGTCAGCTGCAATTCGAAGTCGTCGCCCACCGCCTCTCAGACGAGTACAACGTTGCAGCCCGGCTCGTGCCCACACGCCAGACGCTGGCGCGCTGGATTACCGCCGAAGACCCTCGCGAGCTCAAGCGCTTTATCGAGTTCTATCCGATGCGCATTGCCTACGACGCAGTCGATGCCCCGACCTATCTCGCATCGCACTCGTCAGAACTGAAAGTAGCGCAAAGCGAGTGGCCACAAGTCCAGTTCCACGCCCTTCGCGAGCACGCCGGACTGGTCTTTCACTCGAGCATGGAAAGCGCCTGACCCGAAGCTAAAAAGGCAGCTTGAGCCCGGCGGGCATCGGCATCCCCGCCGTTACGGCGGACATCTTTTCCGCAGCGGTGGCTTCGGCTTTGCGCACGGCATCGTTAAACGCCGCCGCGACCAGATCCTCGATCATGTCCTTGTCATCGCCAAACAGCGACGGGTCGATGCTCACGCGCTTGACGTCGTTCTTGCAGGTCATGGTGACCTTGACCAAACCCGCCCCGGATTGGCCCTCGACTTCGATCTGTGCGAGCGAATCCTGCACTTTCTTGACATTGTCCTGCATCTGCTGGACCTGCTTCATCATTCCGGCCAACTGGTTTTTCATCATCGGAGTTTCTCCTCGCGGTGGGTGCTGCAACTGTGCAGGCAATGCCATTCAGGGACGGGGGCGGATCGAGCCTGGCACGACGACGCCGCCAAAATCGGAAACCAGCGTCTTGACGAACGGATCGGACTCTATCGCTGCGACGGCATCGGCCTGGCGTGCGTCACGCTCTGCGCGCTCCTTGACCGCATGTGTCGCCCCCGTGATCGCACCCACCGATACGTGAAGCCGCACCGGCGTTGCGAAATGCTGTGACAGGGCAGCCCTGAGCTTCTCGACGGTCTGGGTTTCGGCCAGATGCTTCAGGGCGACGCGCAATTTGAAAAGGTTATCGCCGTACTCAAGAAGCTCGGCCTGCTCAAGCAGCTGGCGCGCGAGGCCCGTGGCATTCACGCGCCTCGCTAGGGCCGGCCAATTGCCGTCGAAGTCGATCGCATTGACGGCTGCAGCCGTCGTGGCTAGAGCGGCGCCTGGCATGGGACCTGCCGCCGCTTCGTCCTGCCTTTTGGGGTGGGCTTGCGCCGCGCCAGAAGCCTTGGCGCGCCCGCTCGCATCTGCACCTGTCTCGCGACCCGCAACAGCACTGGGCTGCTGCGTTACCGCGGCGGTGCCTTTTCGCATCGCCAGGGCAGGTGCAACAGGTGCAGCGGTCAAGGCCCGTGAAGGCGCGTCATCTTCGATCGGAGCAAACGCCAGCATGCGCATCAACGTCATGCTAAAGCCAGCATACTCGTCAGGCGCCATGGGCATTTCCGCACGGCCGCGCACGGCGATATCGTAGTCAAGCTGGATCTCTTCTGCGCTAAACCGCAGGGCCAGCTCCTGCAGTATTTCCCGGCCGGCCCACTCCGCGCCGCTCGCGCTGGGAACCGCCTGCAAAAGCGCAATGCGCTGCAGCGCCAGCGCGAGATCCAAAAGGGCCTGGCCCATGGAAAGACTTCGCGCCGCGATCTCGTCGACAATTGCAATCAGCGCGCTGCCATCACGATTGGCGAGCGCCTGCAGGATGCCGAAGATGTAGCTCTCATCCAGGCTGCCTAGCATGCCCTGCACGCCCGCGTGGGTGACCGAGCCGCCACCAAACGCGATCGCCTGGTCGGTCAGCGAGAGGGCATCGCGCATGCTACCTGCAGCCGCGCGCGCAAGCCGCGGCAACGCGGTATCTTCAAACGGAATCGTCTCTGCGGCAAGAATCGCAGCGAGATGCGCGACGATCTGCGCCGTTGGCATTTGCTTCAGATTGAACTGCAGGCAGCGCGAGAGAACCGTGACCGGAATTTTTTGCGGATCGGTCGTAGCCAGGATGAACTTGAGATGATCAGGCGGCTCCTCGAGCGTTTTTAGCATTGCATTGAAGGCATGACCGGTCAGCATGTGCACTTCGTCGATCATGTAGACCTTAAAGCGTGCTGCCGAGGGCGCATAGATCGCCTGCTCGAGCAACTGCGCCATTTCGTCAACGCCACGGTTCGAGGCGGCGTCCATCTCGATATAGTCGATGAAGCGGCCGGAGTCGATGGCAAGGCATGCGGAACAAACGCCGCATGGGGTGGAAGTGACATCTCCCTTGTCGTCGCCGCCGGTGCAGTTTAGTGCCTTGGCCAGAAGACGCGACAGGGTCGTCTTGCCGACCCCGCGCGTACCCGTAAACAGATAGGCGTGGTGCAAGCGCCTGGCGTCTAGCGCGTGCGTCAGCGCGCGCACGACATGCTCCTGGCCGATGACGGCATCGAAACTTTTGGGACGCCATTTGCGCGCGAGAACCTGGGTTGACATGGTGTTGGCGGTCGGATCGGCAAATAGGTAATGGCGGCATCGCGCGCCGCTTTCTGGCCGGCCCGCCAAAAGGCGAGCCGGGACCTCGGCACTCACGGTTAATGACTATGGCTGCTTCGTTCCCGACCTGACCAGGTTTGCCACGCCGCAATGCGAGGGGGCCCGCCGGCAACAATTCTACCAGTTCGAACTCGCCCGATTGGTCAAGGCAGCGCGTGCGTGGGGGCAAGGACGACAGCACTGTGTGCGCGGCCAAGGGCGCTTGCCCAGCCCTTTTGGCACGCGGTTTTACCGATGTCTGTACTTGTTTTCGCGTTTTGTGCCATCATTTGCATCCAGAAGCCGCGTTCGAGACGTCTGCTCCCGCATTCAGGCACGCGAAGCGCCGCCTGCAGACGTCCCCAGAATCCGAATCCGCGGCTGGATTCCCGCCCCTTATCCTGTCAACGAGGTCACCCTCATGAGTGATTCCATAAAGTACGTCACAGATGCGACGTTCGAAGCCGACGTATTGAAGTCCGATGCTCCCGTCCTGGTCGATTATTGGGCCGAATGGTGCGGCCCTTGCAAGCAGATTGCGCCGATCCTAGACGAAGTGTCGAAGGACTATTCCGGCAAACTGACGATCGCCAAGCTCAACGTCGACGACAACCAGGCGGTTCCGGCCAAATATGGCATTCGCGGCATTCCGACGCTGATGCTGTTCAAAAACGGCGCGATCGTTGGCACCAAGGTCGGTGCCTTGTCCAAGTCGCAGCTGACGGCATTCATCGACAGCAACCTTTAATTTTCCCGGTCGGCCGGAATCCGGCCGACCTGTTGTTTTTTTCACGTTGAAGCGATTCGCGGCCCACCTCCCCGGGCTTCGCCCCTCCCCGAAACACACCCTGCGCAGTCACCCGAACCGGGACTTCCCATGTACCTATCCGAACTAAAAGCCCTGCATGTCTCGGCCCTGCTTGAAATGGCAAACGGCCTTGAGATCGAAAACGCCAACAGAATGCGCAAACAGGAGCTGATGTTTGCGATCCTGAAGAAAAAGGCGCGAACCGGCGAGCCGATCTACGGCGATGGCTGCCTTGAAGTCCTGCCCGACGGGTTTGGTTTCCTGCGCTCGCCCGAGTCGAGCTACCTCGCCTCGACCGACGATATCTACATCAGCCCATCGCAGATTCGGCGCTTTAACCTGCATACCGGCGATTCGATTGAAGGCGAAGTACGCACACCCAAGGACGGTGAGCGCTACTTTGCGCTGGTCAAGGTCGACCAGGTCAATGGCTCGCCGCCAGAGGCCTCCAAGCACAAAATCATGTTCGAGAACCTGACGCCCCTGTTCCCGAATGTGCCGCTGCATCTCGAGCGCGAGATGCGCGGCGACGAAAACATCACCGGCCGCGTGATCGATATGATCGCGCCGATCGGAAAGGGCCAGCGCGGTCTGCTCGTTGCTTCACCCAAGAGCGGCAAGACGGTGATGATGCAGCACATCGCCCATGCGATCGCGACCAATCATCCCGAGGTCGTTTTGATCGTGCTTCTGATCGATGAGCGTCCGGAGGAAGTCACCGAAATGCAACGCTCGGTCAAAGGCGAGGTGGTTGCATCGACATTCGATGAACCTGCAACGCGCCACGTCCAGGTTGCGGAAATGGTGATCGAAAAGGCCAAGCGGCTCGTCGAGATGAAAAAGGATGTCGTCATCCTGCTCGACTCGATCACCCGCCTTGGACGCGCCTACAACACGGTCGTGCCGGCATCAGGCAAGGTCCTCACGGGCGGTGTCGATGCCAACGCGCTGCAGCGCCCGAAGCGCTTTTTCGGCGCCGCACGGAACATCGAGGAAGGCGGCTCGCTGACCATCATCGCAACCGCCCTGATCGAGACCGGCTCGCGCATGGATGACGTCATCTACGAGGAATTCAAGGGCACCGGCAACATGGAAGTGCATCTTGAGCGGCGCCTTGCCGAAAAGCGCGTCTATCCCTCGATGAACTTGAACAAATCCAGCACGCGCCGCGAAGAGCTGCTGATCAAGCCCGATCTGCTGCAAAAGGTCTGGATCCTGCGCAAGCTGATCTACAGCATGGATGAAATCGAGGCGATGGAATTCATCCTCGACAAGATGAAGCAGACCAAGACCAACGCCGAATTCTTCGACATGATGCGGCGCGGCGGCTAGTGGCGTAAATGCGCTGGCGCAACTAGCGACAAATCCTGCTCTCTGGCATAATGGAAGGCTTGATTAAACCGTGCAAGTGGTTCGCGCGCATTGCGCGGCGGGCTGGCTACTCGACCTAAAAAGGAATTTCCGTGAAACCAGGCATTCATCCCGAATATCGTGACGTGGTCTTTGTCGACCTGTCCAACGACTTCAAGTTCGTTACGCGCTCGACCGTGCAGACGCGCGAGACGATCAAGCATGAGGGCAAGGAATATCCCCTCGTGAAGATCGAAGTCTCGTCCGAATCGCACCCGTTCTATACGGGCAAGCACAAGATTGTCGACACGGCCGGCCGCGTCGAGAAGTTCCGCCAGAAGTTCGGTACCCGATCTGGCAAGGCGTCAGCTTAAGGCGGGGATGCTTTTAGGCGCAACGCCTCGAAAAGGGCAGCTTCGGCTGCCTTTTTTGTACCTTTTTCTGGACTGACTGGACAAGATGGAGCTGCCGCGCTCATCGCCTGCCCGCCTCACGGCGCGCGCGACCATCAAGCTGCCCCGCATCGCGCTTTTCCTGATGTGCCTGGTGTATGCCGTGCCGGGGCTCCTCGGTCGTGATCCGTGGAAGCCCGATGATGCGAGCAGCTTTGGCGTGATGTGGACGATGGCCCACGGCCATCGCGCCGACTGGCTGATGCCCAACGTCGTCGGCGCACCGACGTTCGATTCCGGTCCCCTCATGTACTGGCTCGGGGCGCTGTCGATCCGGCTTGGCCGAGCCATCAGCTGGATTCAGGCGGACGACGCGCTGGCTGCACGGCTGGCAACGCTGCTGATGGTCCTGACGGCGGCCACCGGCCTCTGGTATGCGACCTACCTGCTTGGGCGACGGCCGGCGGCGCAACCTCTCGCGCTCGCCTTTGGCGGCCATCCCGAACCCCGCGATTACGGCAGGACCCTGGCTGACGGCGCCCTCTTGATTCTCCTCGGCACGCTTGGGCTTGCCACCCGGGCCCACGAGGTTGCGCCTGACATCGCAGGTCTTGCCATGCTTAGCGCCTGCTTTTATGGCCTGGCACGCGGCCTCGATCAGCCGCGCGTGGCCGCCATCTGGATGGGTGCTGCCCTTGCCGGGTTAGCGCTCACGCGCGGCCCGTACTGCGCTGTCGAAGTCTTCCTGGTGTATGCCGGCCTTGCCTTGTGGCATCCCGAATGGCACGGCAATCGCAAGGCAGCCATCCTCATCGCCTTGCCGCTGGCGCTGATCCTGATGGCGATTTGGCCGCTTTTGCTCTGGTACGGCGATGACCCTGGCGGGCGCGACTACCTCATCACGTGGTGGCGCGGCTGGACCGAAGCCGCCAACGCCGGCAATGCCGATGCCTTAAGGCGCGCCGGGCGCACCTTCCTGTGGTTTGCCTTGCCGGGATGGCCGATCGCAATCTGGGCGATCTGGAGTTGGCGCCGCGAATGGAAGAGTGCGCATATCGTCGTGCCCGTGCTGCTGCTTCTCGCCATGGCAGCCAATTTCATCCTGACCGCCTCGACCACGTTTTTGTGGGTGCTGCTGCTGCTTTTGCCTTCGATCGTGATGCTCGCAGGCTTTGGCTTGCCCACCCTTAAGCGCGGCGCGGCCAATGCGGTCGACTGGTTCAGCCTGCTCGTCTATTCCCTCACGGCGTTCGCCCTTTGGGCGAGCTGGCTCACGCGCATGACTGGATTTCCCCAGGCCTGGGACGCGACCTTGCAGCGCCAGGTGCCTGGCCTTGCCAACGATTTTCACATCGGGCCCTTGGTCGGCGCGTTGGCGATCACGGCCGCGTGGATCTGGCTTGTGCGCTGGCGCGTCGTCACCCATCCGAAAGTGCTCTGGCGCAGCGTCGTGCTTGCAAGCGGCGGCGTGACTTTGATCTGGGCGCTGGTCATGACGCTTTGGGTCAGCGAAGTCAATTACAGCCGGACCTACCGCGCCGTCGCGCTGCAGCTGCAAAGCGCCCTGGACTCGAGCAAGCCCGGCGCGAACGCGTGCGTGCACACCGTTGGTGTCGGGCTCGCGCAGCGCGCCTCCTTCGCCTATTTCTCGACCGTCCGTTTCGCCCCGCTTGACCTGTCGGGACAGCCGCTTGGCTCGTGTCCTTTGCTGTTGCGCCAGGAATCCGCGCACAGCCCGGAGTCCGAACTGGCTGCTGCCAAGGGCCACTACTGGAATCTGATCTGGGAAGGCCGACGGGCCTCCGACCGGGACGAGCGCTTTAGGCTCTACACCGACGAAACTGGCGCCCCGGCCAAGCCACGGTCCTCAAAAAGCGCGCGCTGATCAGACGGCGAGCGGCGCGTTCAGGAAGTGGGCGCGATAATATTTGAGTTCCTCGATCGATTCGAGAATGTCGGCCAGCGCCTCATGCCGCTGCTGCTTGCGAAAGCCGCTGAGCAATTCCGGGCGCCAGCGCTTGCACAATTCCTTCAAGGTTGACACATCCAGATTGCGGTAGTGGAAAAAAGCCTCGAGCGCGGGCATGTGGCGGGCCATGAAGCGCCGGTCCTGGCAGATCGAGTTGCCGCACATCGGCGATTTGCCCGCCGGGACGAACTGGCGCGCAAAGGCGATCAAGGCAGTTTCGGCCTGGGCCTCGTCAAGCGATGAGGCCTTGACGCGCTCGCTCAAGCCCGAGCGCCCGTGCGTGCCGCGGTTCCATGCATCCATGCCCTCGAGCACGTCATCGGGCTGATGAATGACGAGCACCGGCGCCTCGCCGATGACATTGAGTTCTGCATCGGTTACGACCATGGCGACTTCGATGATCCGGTCCGTGTCGGGATTCAGGCCGGTCATTTCCATGTCAAGCCAGAGCAAGCGCGATTCATCAGGGCGTTCTGGCGCCTTTGCACCGGCCAGAGCCGGACTCGTTGGCGAAACGTCTTGTGCCATAATTTACTGCCTGGAAAACGGGTGACGCCAGGGCACCCGCCCTTGCGCAAGAAAGGCCGCCGTCAAAGGCCGCCAGCTGATTTTCGCATATGTTGAGCGTTTCCTTCGCAATCGCGCTACTCCTCTCCGTCGCAGTCAAGCTCTGGCTCGGAGCGCGGCAGGCGCGACATGTCCTTGCGCATCGCTGCGAAGTGCCTGCGCGCTTTCGCGATGCCATCACGCTTGAGGCTCACCAGAAGGCCGCCGATTACACCGTCGCCCGCGTACGCCTGAACGCCGTCTACACGGTGATCGAGGCCGTGCTTCTTGTCGGGCTGACGCTGCTTGGCGGGATTCAGTACCTCGATGACAGCATTGCGCGCGGGTTGGCGCACTCGAACGTGGGCGCGCTGCCACGCCAGGTGCTTCTTATCGTCCTCGTCCTGCTTGTCTCAGCGCTGGTCGATCTGCCCTTCTCCCTGTATCGGCGCTTTTCCCTCGAAGAACGATTTGGCTTTAACCGCATGACACTTGGGCTGTTCATGCGGGATCTGCTCGTCAGTTCGCTACTTGCCCTCGTATTTGGCGCACCCCTTCTTTTTGGCGTGTTGTATCTGATGCAGGCGGCAGGGCGCCTGTGGTGGTTCGACACGTGGCTGCTCTTCACCAGCTACAGCCTTTTCGTCACGTGGCTCTACCCGGTCTTGATCGCGCCGCTTTTCAATCGCTTTACACCGCTTGAGGATGGCACCCTGGTCGAGCGCGTGCGCGCACTGTCCACGCGCTGCGGCTTTGTCGCCAAGGGCGTTTTCGTCATGGACGGCAGTCGCCGGTCCTCGCACGGCAACGCCTATTTCACGGGATTTGGCGCCAACAAGCGCATCGTCTTCTTCGATACTCTCGTTGCACGACTGAGCGCCAGCGAAATCGAGGCCGTGCTGGCTCACGAGCTTGGCCACTTCAAGCTGCACCACGTCGTCAAGCGCCTCGCCTGGTCGTTTTGCGCCAGCCTTCTGGCACTCGCGCTGCTTGGCTATCTGATCGAGACCGACTGGTTTTATCTCGGCCTTGGCGTTGATCCGACGCTTGCCACGCGCAATGCCGTTGGCCTCATGCTCTTTCTTCTTGTCCTGCCTGTATTCACGTTTCTCCTGTCGCCCCTGTTTTCGCTTGGATCGCGGCGTCATGAGTTCGAAGCCGACGCCTATGCCGCGCATCAAACCGATCGCAACGAACTGGTCCAGGCACTCGTCAAGCTGTACCAGGACAATGCCGCGACGCTCACCCCCGATCCGCTGCATTCGGCATTTTTCGATTCCCATCCGCCCGCTACGATCCGCATTGCCCGCCTCGAAGCCGCGCCGACCTAGGAGCCACAATGACAGGCACGCTGACACGAGACGAACTGGTGCAACTGAAGAGCAAGGCGCTCGAAGGCTCGAAGGCCCTCGATCAGGCGGCAATCACGGCACAGCTCAAGGAGCTGCCCGATTGGCACCTGAAGCAGGGCGCAATCGAGCGCTCGCTGGCATTTTCGGATTACTACGAGACGATGGCATTTCTCAACGCGCTCGCCTTTGTCGTCCACGCCGAGGATCATCATCCGGATATTTCGTTTGGCTACAACCAGGCGGTGGTGCGCTTTAACACCCATTCGGTCAAGGGCATTTCGCTAAACGACTTTATCTGTGCGGCCAAATGCGACGCGATCTACAGTACGCGTCACTTGCGCAAGAGTTGAACAAGGACCCGCGCGCGCGCGTCGTCGCAGCGCACGGTCGCCACGACCTGGTCCTGATGCCCAACGGGCAGCTTCTGAATTGCGTCACGCGCGGTCGCAAAGGCGGCATCGCCTGTGGCGACTTCGTCAACGCGACGCAAACCGGCGATGCCAGCGGCGTGATCGATTCGATCGCAAAGCGCAGCACTGAATTCATGCGCTCTGATGGCCTTAGGACGAAGGTCTTGGCAGCCAACATCGATCAGGTCTGGGGAGTGGTGGCAGGAACGCCGCCGTTTTCCGACGAGCTGGTGAGCCGCGCTGCGATCGAAGCCGAACGGCAGAGCCTGCCGGTCACGCTGATCCTCAACAAGGCCGACCTCAAGGGGCCCACCGACATCGCCCGCGAACGCCTGGCACCGTTTGCGAAACTTGGCTATCGCATCGAAGAGGTCTCGCTTAAGACCGAGCCTGAACGTGCGAAAGAACGACTCTTGCCGATGCTTGCCGATCGCACCACCCTGCTCTTTGGCGAGTCGGGGATGGGCAAATCCTCGCTTCTCAATTTGCTTGTGCCCAACGCCAACGCGCGCACGCGCGACATCTCGCTTGCGCTCAACTCCGGGCGTCACACGACCACCGACGCGCGCTTGTATAACCTTACCGATCAGACCGGCGTCATGATCGATACGCCGGGCTTTCAGGAGTTCGGCCTGAACCACCTTAGCGCCGGACAGATCGAGCGCGCCTTTGCGGAGATGAAACCCTTTCTCGGTCAGTGCCGGTTCTATAACTGCACGCATCTCGTCGAGCCTGGCTGCGCCATTCGCGAAGCAGTGACAAAAGGCGAGATATCCGCCGCGCGCTACCAGCTGTTTTGCGACCTGACGCGCCAGAGCATGCGCTCGGCTCATCTTCCATGACGCGCCTGACCCAGGTCAACAATCTCCTGCTTGCAACGCTTTGGCACGCACAACTGGAAAGCGCGGGCATCGCGTGTGAGATCCGAAACCGCTTCATTGGTGGTGCCGTGGGGGACCTGCCGCCGGATATGGTCTCGCCCGAAATCTGGGTCGTCGATGACGCCGATCTGAATCGTGCAAGGACCCTGCTTCGCGAGTTGCGCAATCCGCCCAAGCGTGCGCCCTGGAACTGCTTTCAGTGCGGCGAGCTTAACGAGGATCAGTTCGCGCAATGCTGGAAGTGCCAGTCGAGCCGACCCGGCTCGGCCGTCTAGCCAAAAAATCCGGCGATCCACAACATGAGAAGCAGCATCATCCAAAGCACGAGGCTGCGCCAGACAAGCCCGACTGCGCTTTGCATGGCAGCAGGCCCCGCCTCGGCTGCAGGAAGGGCTTCGCCTATCGGCTCGGGCTCAAGCAGCGCGCCGCGCCAGGCTTGCGCGGGCTCGCCAAGACGCACGCCAAGCGCACCTGCGCCAGCGGCGACCAGGATGCCGCGCGCCGCGTCAGCATGGCGGCTCGCACGGGTTTTGTAGGAGAAGATGGCGTCTTCGAAGTTGCCAACGATGGCAAAGCCGATCGCAGTCAGGCGCACCGGCAACCAGTCGATGACGCCAAAAGCCTCGCGCGCAAAGTGGCCGAAGTGCTCCTCGGCATTGCGATTCCAGATGCGCGCGAGGTAGTCGGCAACACGGTAAAGAACCGCGCCCGAGGGTCCGGGCAGCACGACGAACCAGAAAAATACGCCGAACACGTGACGGTGCGATGCAATCAGCGCCTCCTCGATGGCAAGGCGCGA
>Ga0116229_10002160_pt1 | contig 31571 bp, 23 predicted proteins | sample S1TSphgellanicum_3_FD_87313 | JGI IMG/M metagenome (GOLD analysis project Ga0116229, IMG submission 87313) | Host-associated microbial communities from peat moss isolated from Minnesota, USA - S1T2_Fc - Sphagnum magellanicum MG | ecosystem: Host-associated > Plants > Peat moss > Unclassified...
TCCAATATTTCTGGAAGGCACTCAAGGCCTTCTCCTCAAAGACTGGAATGACTCCTTTTCTAAACCCTTATACTCATTTGCTTTTTGTTCAAGTTTTGAATTCTAGTTGTGTTCAAGCAATGAACATTATTATTATTGATTCACTCAAGCAAATCAGTAGCAATTACAATGAGACTGGTTGCTATGCTTGTCCGATATCACTAGGAGCAGAGTGTTTTATCCATGCTTTCATTTAGAGTGTAGCTTGTGTTTTTTCTTTAATGTAATGCTAGTTGCCATTTATTGAACTACTACATTGATGTTGTAAACTGTTTTTCTAATTTAATGTATTACTAAATTGCATTCTTTCAACCTTTACATGAATGTTAGCTACAACAAAATATGGTTTTTCCCTATGGCAAGGAAACTTGGCTCATAGGACAGGTGTGAAATTGATAGCACACATTTTTAACATTGAAATGATGAAACCACAAAATGTACTACTCATGTGTCATGAGGCAAAGCTTACTGTCATAGGAAAAACCATATTCTGTTGTAGTGGTGGTTGCTGCCTTAGCAATTAAGACCATCAAACAAAAAGTAGCTACATATTCATTACCCATATTATTTTATGTTGCATAAGCTCAATTGCCATTTGGCCACACCCAAAAATACACATGGGTGTTCATTGACGGTGGTGACTTGGTCATAAGAAGCTACTAGGCTACACAGGCGACCTGACAGAAAATCGGGGAAAAACAGCTGAATTGGAGGAAGGAAATACCAGGTTCACACATTAATGCAATTGACCAAGATCAACAAATGGCCCACCACAATTAAATGTGACACCCTCTTTGACAAATTAGTCGACACAAAGACCTAGTATCCGAATATGACAGACACTACTACATTGGCACATTCCAAGAAACCTCAGACAACAAATAACATCTACTTTCTCCTCCACACCAAAAGTATGTTGATAAGTTGTCAGTTCTTAGAGCTTGTTGTCAAACTACTTGTTTTGTCTTTTCGATATCCACAATTAATCCATACCACCAAATGTAGGCAATGGGTTGCCCATAATGTTCAGTTGTGAAAAACAACTCCAAAATATAGTATCCTTGAGGAATGGATATGTTTTGATTTATGAACCACAAATGTTGTCCATCAAAATAATATTGATCAATATAATCATGCCTTGAAACAATAGTTGTACTTCACAGGTAAAGGAAACATTGGCTTAACAAAGAACTCTGTTAAAATTACAAGCATTATGAGCCAAGGGCTAACACACTGTATAACTTCTCTGAAGACATCTACTAAGGTTTGCAACTCGAAAGGAAATGATCCTTCTCTCTGTCTCCTAAGTTCCTGCCTTGCTAGTTTGAAGGGTGAATCCAATTAGAGTCATGATCTAACTATTTCAATGTACCAGAACAGGAAGGAGTCGCAGTTCATAATTTAAAAAAATTCCTGTCCCTGCCAGATGATTGCAACAGAACTGGGTGTAATTCCTCCAAAATTGGCAACTAAAGGAATCCCGCACCCACTTGGGACAGAAAAACACACATCAATATGCCACAGCTATCAATCTATAAACTGTACATAAAAAGATAGGATACAATTGCAGAGACTGGAAAATTGAGCAGAAGGCAACTGCAACAACAGGACACTTGCAAAACTTGAGAACAGAGTGACTGAACAATGAGAGAACAGTACAAGACACCACTGACTTCCCATATGCGAGACAGCTCACATGAAGGCAAGGTGGTGACCACTTAAGTGTCACTCTGCTTGTTTCCATAGAAGTAAACTAATTGAAGTTGGCATGCTTGCATCACTTGAACTACTTGTTAAAGAATTAAGCAACATTTGCAAAACAGAGTTTGAACAACTGAATTGGCAACATTGCCTGTCTGCGAAACAAATTCATTTTCTTCCAAATCGGTTTTCTCTAGGCATCAACCTCTACACTGGCCGAACTTTCAGCTCACCCAATTTCTGATATCGTACAGATTCTCATTACATGAATTGAAGCAGCCCTAAGCACCTACATGAATTATCTTCAAGAAGCTCCAACAAAGTCATCAGCCCACAGGTAAAGGTGGCTTAGTAGAAGCTATGTATTCCTGCATCACCATGTGAGGGAGCCCATTAGACTGGCAGACAAAAAATGATCTGTCTCTTGACAAAAGAATTTACAGTGTCTTAGAGCATATCAATAAAAACAAAGAAATGAAGAAGCAGATATGTTTACCTATAAGACCTAGGATTATAAGCGTCCCCGACACAACTTGTGCCAAGCGGCCAAAGGGCAATAAGCCTTGTGACTGCAGCTGTAGTTGTCGATCCACCACATAGCCTTTCAACGTTCCCATTAGCCTCTGACCACCACTGAGCCAACTGCTAGGTTTATTCTGTTGCCACCCCACACCAGCTTAAATTCTCTGCACACATCTACTCCAACATCAAAGAAGCTATCTTGCCACTGCAAACTATATCTGCTGCTCATTTTGTGATGGTGATGAGGACTCTGAACATCAAATGCCTTGCACCATGAAAACACAGCCCACAATTGATTATTGTAAATTAATCATAACAAGGAAATTGATCATGTAATGAGGTAGGCCACCCTACCAGTTCCAATTCAACACCAATGTCCTCTTGGCGGGATCCCATGTTGTTGCACTGCTGAAGAATAGTTGCATCACCATCTTTCCAGCGCTTGAATCCACTATTTGTTGCCAAAAGCTTGTTCCCTGGATAATGAGGGTGGCCACCAAAAGGATTCCACCAGTTTGAGCCATTACTGACACTATTGTTGCGCCGATGATGGCCTGAGTACCCATTGCGGCCCCTTTTACTATCCAACCCATTTCCCATGCTTGAGCTCCTTCGAACACCCACATATGGTGGCCTATCCTCACAAATCTCTACAATATGGTCATCGCCACCATTACTCCATGCAGTCTCCAACTGAATTTGTGTTGACTTGCTAGAAACACAATGACCATTCTCCACACTTGGCAAAGGTGCTATGTGTTCCACTCCAGCAGATTCTGATTTCCCTGTAGTTTCATATGTATGTTGTACCTGTTCGTCAGGCAAAGGGTGGATGCGAACATCGGAAATCACTGTACCTTGGATGCCTCTACATCCTGACAAGAAATCTGCAAAAGAGTCCCTGTCTTCCACACTCGGGCTTGCACTTTGTTCAGAATTCATGTGATAGGTGTCTGGTAATGCCTGCTCCACCCCCTTAAGCTGCGTATGTATAGCTTGCACAAACTGATTACGCCTGACAGAAGAGCCTTCACCTACATAGACATCAGTTTCTGCCTCAACAGCTTTCTCAAACTCCTCCAACTGTTACCCACCATATCAACCCAGCTTGAGTATTTAGCTTTTGCATCAAACCCTAACACAAACACCATACCCCTTATACTCCAGGACGTGCTCCTTTAGGAGCAAAACCAAACATAGGCATTGAAATGCACCATTTTGCTGACTAACCACACTGATAAACACTACTGCACCTTCACATGAAACATTGTTGCAATTTGGAGCAATCCAGCATTGATCCAACTCAGCAAATACTGATTCCTTCTGTGAAGCTCACTCAGTAGCATATTGAGGACACACTCAAGCCATGCAACTCTGGACCAACCTCAAATAACACTGTTCCTGCACCTGAGCTAACATACAGAATTCCCTCTTTCTGCGGCTGTAAAGTCTTCTTATTCCACACATTATTCAGCACATATACATCTCAAGTGGATATTGTAGACCATTCATAACTCTAAACTTTACCAAACACACTGCAAAGAACAGAACCAAAAGAACTCTGCATCAGGCAAGGAAGGTAACTGACACTATTTTTGACATGAGAATCCATGGAATAATCATTGCCCAGATTCAGCACAGCATGGAGTAGGTGCAGACTGCAAAACATACGACAAAAAGCAAAACCGAAAAGGGTTGATGCCACAAACGTCCCTACCTGCCATTTGACGGTATCTAAAGCAGTGAGAAGCTCACGATGCCGAGCCGCATCTCCATTCACAGCGGCCACATCGTTAGGGCAGGCCTTTGCAAGCCCTCGGCTGTGCATCCAGTTCCTGTAAGCCGACTCCAACCTGCAGAAGCAGAACGTTAACCCTGTCAAGTCTTATTTCACGACCCGAAGCCCTGACAAACACATGATTAATACAAAGAACAACAGCACCATCACATGATAATCCACAACAAAGATGCTCAGAGAACAAAAAAAAGATAGACTGAGATAATCCATAACGAGGATGCTGAGAAACTAAAAAAGATCAAAAATCACGGATGCAAAGCACCTACCTATCAGCGGAGTCTTGCACATCCTCGGCGGCCGCATAGAACGGATCCACCTCCCAGAGCGCAAGATTCCTTGTCATCCCCTTACCCCTTCCCGGACACATCCACCCCCGAGTCCCCAACAACAGCCTCTCGTGTATCTAGGTATCACCAACAGCCCCGCTGTCTTTCTTCTACCAACACCTCCAAGAGCCAGCACAAGATGCTTCTTTCCAAAACCAGCTCCTTCGAAAAAGCTCCTGTTTGCTTGCCTGCCTCAAAAGAAGCCGTGGAAAGAAACCTCAACAAGAAGTATTGGGTTCGTCATGGTAAGCGGTCGTCTTCGAATCGTCTCCGCAATAAGAAGGCCAAAAAAAGAAAAAGAAAACAATCAAACAAATTTGTGAAAACCTGAATCCAAAGAACGAAGCAGCGACACAAGAAGGTTTCTACCTCCAAAATACAGGAGTCAACAAAAGCGCCGCGAGAGCAAGTAGCTGATGGAAGCTTCAAAGAAAAGGATTTGAGCGCAAACGTGGAATGGATCTCTTCTTCTGTTGCTGACGCGTGAGGTTTGGAGCAAGAGGTTTGCAACAGGGCACGCTGCCTTGCGAAGCTACCTAGCGAGCTTTCCAGCCAACTCATGCGCATTTCAGTCCCCAACATGGATGAACATTGTTGACGGGGTACTTGATTCATCCCTTTACCAAAAACATCGTCCATTATTCATCTCCTACTCAAATTCAAGAAAAGAAAATTCATCTCCTAACAAACGCAAAGGAAGGAAGAACATCATCCATCTCTCGGCTCCTAACAAACTCAAGGGACGGAAGAACATCATTGTTCATCGATCAGCTCCTAACAAACTCAAGGGGAAAAAGAGCATTTTTCATCCATCAGCTCAACTCAAAGGGAAGAAAGAACATTTTTCATCGATCAGCTCAACTCAAGGGGAAGAAAGAACATTTTTCATCGATCAGCTCAACTCAAAGGGAAGGACGAACATTGTTCATCGATCAGCTAAACTAAAAGGAAAGAACGAACATTGTTCATCGATCGGCTCAACTGAAAGAGAAGAACGAACATTGTTCATCGATCGGCTCCTAACGAACTCTGAAGGGAAAGTAAAACATCATCGATCATCTCCTAGCGATCTCAAGGGAAAGGAAGAACAATCGTTCATCCATTCATCTCCCAATAACAAACTCAAGGGAAGGAAGAACAATCGTTCATCCTATGGCCTTCATGGATGAATTAGAGAGATCGTGATCTGATTGAAATCATCATCTCATCACATTGAATATGATTGTGGGCGGTGAGGATCTGATCAATCCGACCACCCTTTCTAGTCAAAAGGAGCTCTAGTCAAAAAGTTAAAAAAAAACAAATTCTTTGCTCTTTTTTGCATTGCATTGTTGTGTGCAAATTACATGTGGTCAAAAAGACAAGGAAGAAAAGATCCAATCTAATCTAATAATAATAATAATAATAATAATAAATCTAAATAATAAATAATATTAAATGTTAACACTAAAGTTGAGCCCATATAAAAAATTCATTTCAAACATCTGTTTGGATGACTAATGAAATTAAATATTGTTGCTAATTTAAATAAAAAATGAGCTTTATCATATTTTTTGTATATCATACATATATTAATGGTTTCTGAATTTAAATTATTAAATTGATTTTAGGTTTTAAAAATAAATCTTAGATTTGTCATTATAATTTGACATAAATTAATTCTAAAAAAGGAATGTAAAACAACAACAACAATAATAAAAAAAGTCAAAAACTTGAAGAATTGCACTAGCCAACTATATTCCTTTTCATAAGTTTGAATTATGTTTTTATTTAATGTTAATTGTTGAAATCTTGAAATATTAAAGATTAGGTTATTATACCTCTTCTTTTGAAAAAAAAATTGAACAAATTCTATCAATTGTGAATGGTGAATACAATAGCATTAGCTTTGTGAAAGTCGAGATTATAAAACCCAAAGTTAAAACCAAAATTAAGTGAACCTTTTTAAATTTAAAAAAAAAAAACAAAACCTAGTTTATATCTAGAATATTAATTCATCTTTGTATTAATTGGATGTGTGGTGGCCCTCAAGTTCCAATTTTCTTTTTTGCAATGAGCCATTTTGATTGGCCCATCACAACAAAATAGAACCATTGAAGTCTTTTCAAAAATAGAAATTTATATTGGAAGATGGAGTGGTTCCCTTTGGCCCACCTATAAAGGTGAAAATATGAGAACTTTGGGCAAAACATATGTGATAAAAACATGGTGTTGTTGGGAAAATCTTGGGGAACACATTTGGAATAACAAAAAAAATCAAAATAGCCATTGTGATAAATGGTTTTAGATGGCAAAAAATAAATAGATTTTTGATTTTGAATGGTTACTACTAACATTCAATGTCTTTTTTGCCTATTTTGAATGTGTTTTACGTGGGAAAATTGCACAAATCAAAAGAAGGTGGTTTGTGCATTTAGAGACAAATTGGGTCATGAACTTGTTTTGGACTCACCATAAACTCACACAAGCACGAGTTGAAAGGAGTCATAATTGCCTCCTTTATCATATACCTTGTGATTGGTACTAGACATTATATCAAAATGGTTAAAAATTTTAGGACTTTCAAAATGGAGTTTAGAATTGTGAGTCCTGCAACGCTATAACTTTCATATACAAGCTTTAAGGGAAAATTTCCAAATTGTGAAGTTGTAATCCTTGATAAGATCTTTTCAATGATATGTCACATGTTCTAATCAAAGGACATTTGAACCATTTTTTAAACTTTTAATGGTTAAAAATTGAATTGTTAGTTAGGCTTACATTTTTTTTTTGGGCCATAACTTATGTTTCAAATCTCCAAATGAAGAATGTGAACACACTTTTAATATTTATGTTTCAAGACTTTTCAACAATTTAAAAACGGCTCAATTTGAACAAGGTTTGTTATCTTCACTTTTAACCCAAAGATTTGAGACTTATTAAATTTCCAACTCCCAAAATGAATTCCCAAAGTGATTCCCACTTGGGAGTGCTTGGGATTCATTTTCTTTGCATTTTCCTTCACTTTGTGGGATTGTGCATGAGTTTTGAAACATTTTTTTGACAATTTCCCTTTCATGTTTTAACCTTGGTCGTGAACCCAAGGTTAGAATTGCAACATTAAACAAAAAACAAGGTGTGAAAGCTTCAAGATTGGATTAAGATGAGTTCTTAAGTTGAACTCATGGACATGTTGAAGTACACAAACTAAATGAAAAGGTTGGTAGTGCATTTTGGAACCAAAATGATGCATGAACAAACCATAAGCTAACTTGGATTCATAAGACCCACCATCATTTGAAATTGGAAGGAATCACCACTCTTTCATTTATAATATATTTTGCAACTCCTTTTGAGGTTACATTTGAATGGTCATTTTTCCCATGACTTTTAAATATGAGTCCCAAAACTACCAAGTTATGAATATTGTAATTTTGAGGTTTTATACCTTTTTCAATTAACCTTTGATTGGAAAGCTTTCAAAAATGAAAATATAGCTTTTGAGAAGAAAATTTCCAAAATACATCAAACTTTTCAATTAGGGGTTATTTGAACCTTCAAATTGCCATTTAAATGGTTGAAAATCATTTTGCCAATTTGACTAAACCCACCTTTTACATGGACATAATTATTGCTACAAATCCTTATTTTGGGAATATTTTATTATGGTATTTTTCAAGAATTTTTCAATAGTCTAAAGATGGCCCAATTTGGAAATCCAAAAAATTGAAACATTTAAGTAGGACTTTCAACTTCTAAAGTGGGAGTGCATTTAAGAGTTTCGAGGGCTTCTCTTTTGTATTCCCTCACACTTCCCTTTCATCAAAAGACTATGTTTGGGTTATTGCCTTGCCTTGGATTACTTTTGACCCATTTCCCTTGTCTTGCTCCAACTTGACAACAAGCTCTATGAACTAACAAGCAAACCAAGATTAAGGCCATGAAAATAGTTAGTTATGCAAATTTCTAGTCAAGATCTTACATGAATGATCATGGCATTATTTATCTTCAACAAGAAGTGAGTAGGAAATATTATAACCAAAAAATGAATATTGGTTAATAGACAAGAGTTTGTGAATTTCACATTTCAACATCAAACATGATGTGTGGATTTAATGAATGATAATTCTTATTGTGAACATATGTAGTAAATATGAAAAATTTCATTTCATAAACAATACATTTCCTATTAATTCATACTTGGATCAGATTTCCCCAAATTCATTTCCTCAAGCTATCATGGTTTTTTTTATGGCACTTCAATCCCAAACGTTTTGATCACAAATCCCACCATAAAGCACAAGGATGAAACCACAAATCCATAATGTGCTACTTTAATCTACCCAGATCCAAAAATTGTGACAAGTGAAACAATTCCCTTGAAAAATTTGATTTGCAATATTCGCCTTATCATCCCACCAATGATATTTGAGGAAAACAAATTCACCATAAAACACTTATGCAAATAGGTATTCACTTCTACAACCATTCTTCTACAACCCCACATAATTGCAAATAGGTATTCACTTTTACAACCATTTTTTTACAACACCATAATTGCCCTTTTTCCTCAAATATACCAAACTTGAAAAGGAGGATGCCATTACAAACCAACTCCTTCAAATCTCCTAGTTCTTATCATCATTTCCATATGAACCTTATCCAAATGACCTAGTTCTTCACCTTTTTTATTGCTCCATGTGAGGTAGGGATTTTGGAGAAATTGAACACAATGATAGTGAATTAAATTCATTGCTTGAATCATTAAGAATCATTTGAATTCGATTATAAATGAAATGCAATACAACACGATAAAAAGGTTTGGAAAATAAGCTTTGCTAAAACAAATATATATTCTTTTCAATTGTAATGTCTCTACATCCAACAACAAAGAGAATATCATATTTTTCTATGGTAACACTTCTAAAGCCAATAGTGATGAGAATATCCTAACTTTAATGCAAATGTTTAGATCTATTGGTCATGTTTTAAGTTGACATTTTCATTTTGAGAGTTGTGACTAAAACCCAAGATGTTGTGTAAGTTGAAGAAGCCACTTTCCAAGGAAAAGAGATTGAATTTCGGTGAATTATGGTTGCATTTTTTAGTTCTCCAACTTTGAGGGGTACTTGATCCTCGACATGTGCCTAATTTAGTGGAAGGAAAATCTTGTGTAGGCTAAGTATTAGCAAATACATGGTAGGTGGATGCATCTAAGATTATTTGCATGATAAATGCAATTGTTGTGGTAACTATCAGAATCCTTGCTAGAGCTATCATGACTGGTGTTAAACAACTCAATAGAGTGTGAAATTCTTGCCATTTACCTACAGCACCAAGAGAGCCCCACCGTATCGTATTCTCAAAACAATGTAACATTAACAAATAGCTTAAATCATTGATTTCAATTCAAGTTTCATGAGGAAATATATGTGCAAGAAGGTTATTGTATGGAGAAAAAATGGAGTTGAACTATAAACTTGAAATGTTACCTTCAAGTACACAAGATGCGCCAACCCAAAGCTAAAGGGAAAGATAGACAATGCACCACTCAAAGCAACAAACTCCCCAAAAAATGGAAATAGAACCCCAATGAAAATGCCAACTACAATGAATGTCCCACATGGAAGGAAATGAATCAATGTCCTTTGAGCAGACCAATCCCACTTTTCATCATAGTTTTTTCCAAAGAATGCATTGATAAATTCATACATAAGTAATGCATAGACCTACACATGAGTCGTTGAAAGCCCACATTGAAAGCACATGTTGTTCAAGAAATGTCTAATTCAATATTAAATTTGTTGTTTGCAAAAGGTTTGTCAATTTAAAAATTTTACACCCTACATTGATAAACAATTTTTAGTTAGGGGTTGTGGATGTTTTTTGAACTCATGTGAATTGAAACAACCAATTGTAAAAAGGTAGTAATATTGGCAAGTGTAACCCAAGGTCTGGGACCTAGTAAAGATAAAATGTGTTCTTGTAAGCCCAGTAAACAACCGTCATGAGTAAGATGATAGGGAAGGTGCCAAGTGTGAATTGCATTACAAGGGCTTTGTGCATGTTCCTTACTGTTGGTTGTTTAATTAATGTATGTAGTTCATAATGTGCAAGCACCATCAGTTTAAGCATAATTTGATCACTGCACATATCAATGCAAAACCAAAAGAATTGAAACACTGTAAATTAGTTGCAAATTGGTGGTGGATATGAAATAGAATGCATTGAGTTGACATGTATCTCAAGAAGGACGTTGTTATTGAATGCAAATGCAATTGTGGCCAGGCTCCCTATTGCATGGAAGGACTTATCAACTTTAATGCCCAGTAATGAGTAATCCTTTGGTGCTACAACCATGAAGCTTGCAAAACATTTGTAGCACAAAAATCATAAACTTGTAGAGCTCCAATTCTTCATTTTTGACCATATCAAGTTAATAGAGTTATAAAGCTCCACATTGCAAGCGTGTCAACATTGTCTTTGAAAATGGTGCAACAAGGAACAAGAATTGAAGTACCTAGACAACAATTTCATACCATCATTAAAAGAAATGCCAATAGTTATGGAAATGAAAATGAAAGAAAGGAAAATTGAGATAAATGTGTGGAACCGTAGTGAGTGCAAAGTTGGAACAAAAAAAACAAAGAGACCATAAACGCCACCATATATCACAACCTAGATTGGTAGTGTGATTACTAATGGGTTGTGGTTGCTTAGCCACCTAAATTGCCTGCAAAAATTAGTCAAAAGCTTAATAACACTTTAAAAATAGTGATTGTTTTTACAAATTACAATGTTTCATGAGACATTCGTAATTGTTGCAACTATGGATGCTACCAATTTTAATGATTACTTTCACTTCATTGCGAAAAAAAATTGAATGATAGCACACATAAAATTTGGATATGGAAAACCATCATGTAAGTTGTGGGTGGGAATAATTGCAAATTGAACATTTAATACATTATGGTTAATCATGGCATGGCACGATCATTTAGTTCTTTTCTCGAAGAATTCAATGAAGTAGAAAATGTGGTGGTGAAGAAAGAGAGAGAGACAAAAAGAAACAAAACAAACAAAATTGGGTGAATACACTAGATCAACTGGTGAGATGATCATACTTGCAAAAATTGACCACACAATACATAGCTCTTAACTATTGAAATGACCTAGATTGAATATTGCAGAATCCATGTTGCTTTGTACACGAAGGGACTAAAAAAAGTAATCAAATGCATCATTCACAAATCAAATCAGCCTACATATATTTCATTGGAACCCAAATCTTATAATCCCAAGCTTATAAGAAACTAATGTAGCTTGTGCTATTGGCCCAAGTGTGAATTAGTTGCCAAACTATTTTTTCCTTCCAAAACCATTTTTTGTAATTCAATTGAATTTCCAGTGATAAAAAACTATTCAAAACTCAATATTTCCCACAATTTAGGTCTAATTTTTTTCAAATCACCTTCATTAAATCCTAGGGCTTTCCAACAATACCAAGAATGCACCCAAATTCCTTTACAATTATGAGTCTTGATTTAAATGAATTTTTAATGACAAAATTGTTCAATATTCAATAATGTCTCCACCTTAGGTTGAAACATTATGAAACCAACTAGGGGTAGTACTAAAAACTCATTATGACATTTTCAATTATGTTCCAATAGTAAAATTTTAAAATTTAAATAAATTAATGGTGATTACCAAGTCAATTTGCCTACTAATTTGGTGGATAGTTGAAAATGACCCTCAATTTGGGGGACCATATTTAAAATATTTTTGGCACCAACAAACTTGCAAGTTGATTTATAATCAAAATTAAAAGGTCAATTAAAGATGTGAAATTGTTAAATGTCATGGAATTACTGAGTAACATGGCTCCATCAAAGTCATATGTTTGACTATTTTGATAATCATGTTTTAAGAGTGGATGAAATATTGTGCACATTTGCAACTTTGCATCCAAGTAAAGTACTTTAAATGCTTTAAACTACTTATATACCTATGTTAGGCTACTTGTTACATAGGTATACATAAGTCTATATTAAGTTATCTAATATACTTACTTTACATGCCTAGGTTGCCTACCAATGGCATGTGTGGTATAAGCATAAATGCAATGTGGTTTAAGTGGTCTAGACCTAGGTGTTACCTTGCCTAGCCTTAACTTAGCTACCACATAAGGCTATGTTAGTTAGTAGGTTAGGTTAATTAATCGGTAATAGGTTAGGTAGGTAGTTGCTAATAGGTAGTAGGTAATAGTTATGATTAAATAACAATTTTGTTGCAACTAAAATGTTTATCCTATATTGTTTATCTTCCATTTCTTATATAAGGATGTGCATTAAAAATGTTGGAAAAACACAAAAAACATGAAAATATAGTCATCATTTGGGATGAACTAATAAAACAAGTTCAACCTTAAAGGCTAAACCCAAAATGAAATATGATTTTCCTAGTTAGGTGCCATGTAGTCTAGGTCTAATCCTACTTTAGTTGCCATGTGACTTATGTCTAAGCCTAACTTAGGTTTAAGCCTTGGTTAAATCTAAATCTAACCCATGTGTCACATGGTTTAGGTCTAAGCCTAATTTTAGTGCCATGTGGCTTAGGTCCAACCATAGTTTAGGTTCCACGTGGCATGGGCTAGGTTAAATGGCCTATGTTTAGGTGTCATAGGACCCAACCTAACCTTATATATAGGTGGCCTATGCTAGGTTAGGTGGCTTATGTTTAAATGACATTTTGTTTAGCCTATGGATGTGGATGTGAGACATGTCCATGAACTTATAGTTGAACCCTTTGCCCGACTTAGTTGCAACACAATCAAACTCATAACAAAAAAAGTTGATGATTCATGCAACATCAATGAATGAAGATCATCCACCCTAGAGTTATAATTGAAAACAACCAAATATTATAATGGTAAGTGTCATTTGCAACTAAAGTGGTTTAAAGTGATTATTGTTGTGTTATTGACACATGGTTGACATTTGCAATTGAAATGTTGTTTTCATCTTTTGTCAACTTTGGTGGTTTCAAGCTGCAAAAAACATTTTCCAATTGAGTGTTTCATTTCCAACTATATATTATAATTAAAAATGAGTGAAAATGTGATTGCAAATTTGGGGTTTTCCTCTTAGTGCAAGAACATCTTCATACAAGTTATATTTACAAATTGATCTAAAATGACAAGAGACATGATTTTTAAAAGTTCATATTATATAAAAAATATTTAAGAAAAAGAAAAAGACATGTGCCCTAAAAAAATGTGTAATTGGGAGTGGGTCAAATAACACTTATAGACACATGAATGTTCAATGAGGTTCAAGAGAAAAATATTCAATACCATAATAGTCCCATTGAGTTCTTAATAATTGGGTGGAGGTCAATGTCATATACATCAACCGACATGTCAAGTATGTAATAAGAATTGGTAACAAGGGGAAAGATTTGGCCATGATAATAATCATCTTGACATAATGAATTGTTTGAAGAATATATGATTGATAATGGAATACTTGTCCAAAAAGATTGTCAATAATGTTTAACTTCATGGTCCACGATGTGACAAATGTAAGGAGGAGTTATTTGATGGTTTGCATGTTAAGGTTAAAGTAAACATGATCCCGGTTTATAACCAAGCTAATTTTGTTTGGTATTAGTCACAAGTATTGTTTACACCATTTGTTGGGCATGATTTTGCCTTGAATGGTTGGAACTTAATGCCCAAGTAACATCCATTGCTTGAGGGTTTTATAAGGTCCTTTTGTCATTTGATTTTGTTTAGTACATATGAGTTGACATTTAACATAAGCCAATGTTCACTATTGGAAGCTTATTTTTGTATGGTTAATCACTAAACCATTTTTGTTGTTGTTGTTAAAGGCCAAAAAAAGTGCAAGAGTACATTGTTGTATATTATCAAATTTACTTGGTCTTTTTATGTTATCATGGTCTTTTCTTATTTGTTTAGTGATGGCATTCCTTTCATGTTGACTTTCTTGTATTATAACTACACATTGAAGATTAACAACTACTATTTTGAGTTTTTTTTTGTGCTATGTAACTTTGAGTAAGAATGTCATATTTCACATCATTTGGTCTTTCAATACGACTTGCCTCCTTTGAAATTATGTGTAAGAGAAGTAGATTGTGGTTTTTTGTTATGTACAATATGCATGTACATAAAGCAAGTTGTTAATGAGAAAAAACTTGGAAGAGATTTAATTTTCCCTTATAATTTGTCTTTTGTTGTATATTGTTGCAGTGGTTTGTTTATGGGTTGAAGGTGGCGAGAGTTTGAGATATATGTTTAAACCTACTACTTAGAGGAATTAGAAGTAATCCCCCTAAATGGTATTATATTGTTTTTAGGAGTTCAAAAAATTAATGTGTTCTCATTGTGAAAGGAACTTAACATAGAATATTGCAATGTAAATAACTAGTAAACAAACGCAATGCCCATATTGCAATGTATTTTTAATTCAATAATTGCATTTCTACTTTCTATTTCATTCTCTTTCATTGCATTGACCATCATGTTATTCAAAAATTTACTTTGCTATTTGGTTTTTGTCCATTCTCTTTGCTTGGTTGAAGAACCTTCACTTATTTTTGAGATAATGATTATAATTGTCTAACCATCTTCCCATTCAATTATATCAACACTAGGTATTATGAATATAAACTCCTAAGTATGTCCATCAATTTGCCAATTTACAAATCAAAATTCTTACCAATTTATAACAATTTTATCAAATACTTTCTAGATGAAACTTCATATTAGGTTACATATATAGTATAGTGATGGCTAGGGCCACACAACAAGTTGATCATGTGTGCTTTATGCACGTATCTTTTCAATCCTTTCAAAACCTTGCAAGAACACCAATGTCATGTTCTTGAATTTTGTTTTGTGAATTTAGACAAAATAAGTTTGCAATAAAAACCAAAAGTTATAAACAAAATAAATGTTTAGAAAATTTATGTGTTCAAAACCATAAATTAGTATGTGTAATTTTCGTCATGCATAAGGAATCTATCAGTAGTATATTAAATAAATATTCAATGGTTCACAATTATTCAACACTTATATATTTCATGTACTATACATTTTATCACACAACTTTAGGAGTTGAATACAATTGTAAAGGAAGTTGTGCAATAGCAATTGCTTAGAATGAAATTGCTTTTGGAGTTGCAGGACCAAATAATTCACCCATATCCATGTTTTCAGAGGTTTCTCCAAATGGTGATTTCCAAGTGAAGCTATGAATTAGCCTAGCCAATGAATATTTTGAGATTATGATAAGATGCCAATGAACCTGACGATAAAATCAATCAACACAATATATGACCAAATCATTTAACTAACCGGTAGCAGGTTTTATTTTGGGTGCAAAATTTGCACTGATATGAAAATTTTGAATGTTTTTGTTGCTAATTCAATAAAATAATAAAAAATAAATAAATGGCCTATTTGCCCTTTTAATTCATGGTGCCTAAATTTGGAAGCATCAAGGATGACCTAGGGTATACTTGAACCAAGTTGGACCTCTGGGAGTCCCTAGCTCATTTACAGCCCAATGCTTATATCACCCACAATTTCCATCTGTCGATGAAAAACCATAATCCTGATGAATACCCAATGACTTATGTTCTATGGAATTGTCCACCATGGCAAATCGCCGGCCTCATCAAGCTCTCCACAGAAGCAGGCAAACCACAAAACAATTTCACAGAATAATTTATTTTTCAATTTATGGTGTTCTCAACAAAAAAAAACACAACTAAACTAAATGCATGCCCCTTGAAGCAAAAGATGCAAAATAAAATATAGCCATAGATTTCCTTGAAATAGATCCCTTGACTTTATGCTCTAGTCTTTATGCTCAGTAAATTGGCTCAACATTGTGAGATATATGTATATGTTAAGATAGATGTTTGTTTTGTTTGTGATCACACCTTGACTGTCTCGAACCATGGAGTCTCTTTTTGTGCTTTTGGTATCAATGGAAAGTCTTTGATAAGGTGGTTTGCAAGTTTTGAACTAACATAATAGAAGTTAACAAATTTATGATGACTTTTGTCATTGAAAATTATTTTCAAATTACATTTTCCAACTAATCGAGGCCTATTCATCATATACACCATAATGTCCTCAATGAGATAATGTGCACAATGCTCATTTCACAATTTTTGAACCAACAAAGTTATTGAATTTAGAATGATTTATGTCATTGAAAATTAACTTGGGCTCCCAACTACTAGTATGTGTCATCATTGATAATGAACTGATGAAAAAAACTTAATTGATTTTGTGAAAATCAAGTTCCATTCAAATGAAAATAATAAATGACATTTCATGTTACTTTGAATTTTCAACTCAATTTGATTCCAATTTGAATTTAGATTTAATTGAATTAAATTCAAATTTTATTGGAATAAAATCAAAATGAATTGAATTCAAATTCAATTGGATTTAGATTCAATTGAAGAGAAATGGGGTGCAAATGCATACATAATGTATTGAAAAAAAATCTTGGAAGTGTTGAAAAAAAAAAATTTTTGATTTTTTTTTTTGAAAATGCACTTTTTATCCATCATTACTTGAGAATTGGCTAAACATATTCCAATTTGGAAATCTTCAAAAGATGATCCATCCCAAGGGATAACTCATGGACTTTAAAGTTGTCCTACCTAAAGGAGTTTTAGAAATCATTTTCACTAGAATTAAAATTTACACAAATGATTTTTTTCAATCAATAATTTTTAAAAATATTATATTGACCCATTCATATTCCAAACCTTATCACTTGAGTCAATGACACTTGAGTTCACACTTGGACCCAATATTTTTTTTTTCAAAATTATGTTTTTTTTGAAAAGTTAAGACTCTTAAAGACTTTTAAAAAATGATCTTACTTGGGCCAATGATACAATGGTTGACTAGTCTATGTATTTTGATATGTTTGTGACCACCCTTTGACCCTACCAAACCTTGAGGGCCTTTGCTACATTTTTAGTACTGGTGGAAAGGCCTCAAAGAGGCATTATGAACAATTGTCATTTCACAATTTTCAGTTCAAAGGGGCAAAAGTTAATAATTTTTTCATTCAAATGGACCTTAATTTCCACATAATCAAACTCAATTTTTTCATCATTTCATTATCACTAGTAGTGTGAGGCAGGTGGAGCCAAATAATTGATTTGTCATCAAATTTCTTTAAAAAGTACAAATTTATTTTTTCCAACCCTCAAGCACTGCTTCATTGTTTTTAAAGTATATGAAGATATCATGATTTATCACATTGAACTGGTGGCAGAGGGGGCCACTAATCTATATGATTGCAGAGAAATTTGCCAGCACTTTGAAGGTAACCCAATATTGTCATGCGTTTATCAGAGTAGAGCCCCCAAATTATTACATAATCACCTTCATTAAGAGTAAAAATGCCTCCAATCACAATCTGAATGACTCAAAAATCTCTTAATTTCTCTATTTCACAAGCATTTAGGTAATGCATTCCAAGCACTCCCCAACAGCAATATTCCAACACCTATCAGCAAATAAACTCACTGACAACCCACAGAATCAGGGGTCAGTAACAAAAATCTCCTCACCTCAATTTCAAAAGTAGGGTGTCCCAAACAAAAAGGACACCCCAATAATCTCAATCACATTCCTTGAGATATAGGGACAACTTGACTGTGCAATTAAATCTCGAGTACTCTTACTGCAAAACAGAGCCATAAATGGAGTTTATCCTCTTAAACCACTGTCTCCTGGATTGGGTACTCAAAGACAACCTCTTTCCCAGTAAGTTTCTTGTATACTCCTGAGAAAGTCTCGAGTTTGTACTCTGTGGTGTTGCGCTCCTTGGGATCCAGATAAACCTGCATCATGCACAACACATCCCATGAAACCATAACTCTCCACACCAAATTAGTGCATCTGGTTACTCCAGATCCTGACCTGTCTCAAGAGAGACAACCACAGTATCCACCAAAGAGGAAGGCTTCTAGTCCAAGATATCATCACAAACCTTCATACACTGAGGTGTATAATCTAGACATCAAACATATCCACATGATTTTCTTTGAAAACTGCCACTCCCCCTTATGCCAGAAAAAACACATTCTACTACAACAATGCTTGCTGGTGACAAATTTGAAACTGCTGACCTAGGAGCTGTGACACATGGAATGCACTAACTAACCCGCATGATTCGAGAACCATCAAGGCGAAACCGGATGCGCTTGCCCACAATTTCAGAAGGGTAGACCAAATCCTCCAAAATGGCCTCATGAACAGCAGTCAGTGTGCGACTGCGGGGACGGTTTGCTGCTGTTCCCTTCTTTGGAACCCTCAAAATACGCCGGGTGGCAATGAGCACAACATCCTGCAAAAGAATCAATTTCCTTGCTTTCAATAAAGTTTAACTACCCCAAGGAAAGAATGCCAATGAAAAAATACTTGAATAAGCTGAGGCATTCCTAAAGAAGGGAAATGAAGTGCCTGCTTCAGAGACATTCAGAAGCAGATTCTACACCACACACCAATCAACAGAACCTTATGCCTTGATTGCTGAAAGGTATATATGATTAATCCATTATAAACTCTAAATCACAACAACCCACCTTGCCACTGAACTTTTTCTCTAGCTCCCTCACAAGCCGGGGATGGATCTTCTGGAAAGCCTTCCTCAAACGATAAGGAACATGGACAACAACAGCTTTCCTGTTGCCGGATACATCCACCTCCCTGCATACAACCACAAAATTCAACATCACTACTGTGGTAACAAGAAATTCTCACAAATCAATCTCTAAAAATACAACCCAGTTTTCCAATGTATGAACCATACTTGGCAGTGTTGATGAAGAGGTCCCGCAAATCACTCTTAAGTTCCTGATTTGTTGTTTCCAGGTCAAACAGAGCCTGAATCAAATGCAATTGTCAGCACAACCACAGTCTAGAGAGAACATGACAGAACAGTTTGCACAGACAGGCATTCTATAAGAGAAAATTTACAAGAGAATGACCTGCAAAGGATCTGCAATATGCCAAGAAACACTAGTTTCTACACCCACTAGCTTCTGAAGATGCAAATTTCCTCAAAGGAGCAAAAACAAACCTGAGCTACAGACTCTTCAAACTCATCAGGCTCTTGGCCCTTCTCCTTCTGGATTTTCCTCCGAGCTGTAAACATGACTGCTGAACTTGCAACCTGCACAAAACATCCACGTGAGAGGCAACCTCAAACCTAATCATAATCCACGTCTAATAAGCTATCCATACCACACTAACAGCTAGTCGTGACCTCGAATTGTGCGTGCTCTACACAACATGTTCTTAGACTCAATCATGTGTTCTTGCACATTGTACGCACTTATGTCCACATAAGAGAAGAACGCCAATCCCACTGAAATACAATGATTGCGAAACAACTAATTCCATTTGTTTGATTTCTCCTCATTGCACATTGTTCTCGAACTAATAGCCACTTCCTCCACACAACACAGAAAAGAATACACAACAAAGCCCTCTTTCTTGGATCCCTTCTTTACCAGGGACATGCAAATTCGACCAAACGAACACATGCTTCACTCTACCTACTAAACTCTCTTTGCCGAATTTCCCTAAACGCTTAAACGAAGAAACAAGCAAAAGGAAAGCAAACATACACAGAAAAAGCGCAGGAAACAGAATGCATACCTTTACACAAGACGGCGAATCGTGCAAAGCCAGCCCTCTTTACCAAAGTGCGGCAAACAGCAGAAGAGCAGAATTTTTATGAAGCTGCAGCAGGAGAAGACGAGAAGATAGCCGCAGATGTCTACCGTCCGATCATCTCAATCTACGCCCCACGTCCTGTCTCCATGTGGACGAAACCCTAGAAATGTTCGCAAATCTTTGACGGATGGATACACCATAGCTCTGTCCGATCGCGCTGCTGTGAACGAAACCCTCTCTATCGTCGACGAACCTAAACTATCGTCGAGTGCAGCCGTCGACTCTAACTTGCACCACTAGTGTCAACGAAAACCTATTGAAGTTGTTCAAAGTGGAAGCAAGGCAAGTAAAGGTTGTCGTTGAAGAAAACCCAGCTGTGCTCAGTATGTCACCCTGCACATTAAAATTAAATGAAGAAAAGTCAAAAGATGCCCTTTTGGGTAAGGAACATGGTTTTGCTCCTGCATATATGCACAGTTTGCTCAAGCTAGTAAATGGCATAACAAAAGTGTGCACCTGCCAGATACGAGTGTAATAAATATGATCTGACTGCTGCTCCCTGTTTCTGATTGGCCAATCATAATGATTCCTCAAGGTGGTTTGCTATTAGTAGTCTCCCACCTATTTGCAGTCTAATCAGTTTCAGTTTCATGGGCGAGGTTGCAAAAAAAGTAAATAACTAAACTTCAATGTGAGAAATAATTTTTCAAGCTCTCATACTGAGCACTGGTCACGATTCTCAAAATAAGGGGCCCGGGATAGGGAGCTCTGTAATTTGAAAACTGTAATATACTTGGGAGAGGGGTTCTTGCATTCGAAGGCCCCTTTTTCAATCTTGGAGCCAGGGTTTTTTTTCGTTCAATTTTGTGATATCTAAAATTTGGCTTCTCAAAAAATCTGCTTGGAACCAAAGATATTTTGGCATGAAATTTTGCAGTGTTACAAATGTAAGTAAATAGTGCTAAAAATCACTGATTTTGTGATTCTTCCATCCATTTAACTAGTTGGGATGTTCTTGATTTTTCTAGGCTAGGATGGCAAACAGATAATTCAAAGTCCTCAAAGGAATCACAAAAAGACCTCCTTAATATATGATCCTCAATTGCTGGGCACAAGCTTTTTAGCATTAAGGCCTCCACAATTGAAGCAATAGAGAAGGAAAGTTGAGTTCATAAAACTAACTTAATCAACAAAGCTAATAGTTTTTTCAAAATGCAAAGCCCTATGATGACATTTTCTTTATTATCCCCAATTGTATCTCACAAAGATATATGATCAAGAGACAACATTACCTAAAGTGTTGCAAAAGACAACATTAGGTAGTGTTGGTAATCTTCAATGTACATAACTTCAAAGATTGCAACAAAGACAACAATTGAGGCAAGAAGATAAAGAAATTTGAATTGAGCTTTGAAACTCTCTAAACTATAGCACATAGTTTCATATACACAAGCAATAGAAACAAAAGGCTAGAAATCAAGGCTATCATAGTTTGTCAAACCAAATATTTTGCTTGCTTTTTGAAGCTATTTCTTGAACAACTAAGCGTATTTGATTTGTATGAATTCCAAGGGAACAACAATTGAAAGTATGTTATAAGTATTTAGGTTCAAGTTCACTTGCATTCAAAGTTGTGAGCTAATTCGTGATGAACTATATAAGAAAATTTGAAAAACCTGAAGGTGATTTTTTTTTGAGAAAGCCAGAGATGTGAAGAGTATTTGCATAGCAAATGAAGGCCGAAGGGATCAAGAAGAGTTAGGCTTCTAGATTCATGAGCAAGTGTTAAAAGGTTCTGGAGATAGGTATGACCGACACAAACAAACTCTTATATATTCTTACTACATGGATTAAAATCATCACATTTCTTCATTAGGTAGTCAAAATTAGAGAAGGATGTTTTAAATTGTTGTTGATGGTTGCCAATTTTGGCTCCATCTTGTTGTGCACCATCTCCACCTTGGCTACATGAAAGAAAAATGAGAACCAAAGAACAAAACAAAACTGCAGCTTGGAATCTCCAAGTCCCCTCATTTCTTGCAAAGCATGAACATGTCTTGTACAAAGGAAGGTTATGATAGTATGGATGGTTTATGATATGTATAGTGTGTTATTTGCATAAGGCACTTGTACAACTATCAAAACATGATGTCCTTCCAAGGTTGTGCCCATTTGCACTTGGCAAATAGTCCTGGACTACAAATTTGAAAATTCCACCATTCTATTGGACCTCCCAATCAACCATCTTCAACAGCATTCATCCCCTTCAATTTCAGGCTTAACAATTAGGGGCACAAGTGACTTCATATAAACCATGGGATTGATTGTGGAGGTACACAGTTCGGCGAGTGTGGTAAGTGCCCCAAATTCTAGTAATTTACATTAATACTCCATGCATCCAAGAATTGGGATCAATTGGAATTATAGTTGATGCAATTACAGAATTCTGCTGCATGCACAACTGTTTGTTCATGGTTTGTCCAAATAATTAAAGCTCTCAATGGATCAATTTCCAATAAACATCCACCTTCAATGTACCACATCTCCTTGATGAGATCATTTTTCTGGTAATAAAAACTCTTCCAAACTGGACAAAGCTTCATGGAAATATCCTCAAAACTCTTGCTCTCATGGGATGAAAAGCTGGTACTTCTGGACAATACCCAAGAAGGAGCACAGAGTCTCAACAGAACACAACCAGACTAGATAAAGTGCTGACCATCACATTTCTTGAGAGCTGCATACTTCAAGTCTTAATGGTTGACAATACCTAAGCTGTCATGTGCAGAGTCACAAATCACCACTGTAAAATACATTCATTCCTTCACATGTGTTTTGGCAAGGTGACCCAACTTGGTATCATGCTCTCTGTACAACAATATGGGACTCAAAACAGTTGGATGAAAAGGTTGGTTGAGCCATCACCATATGACCGGAGGCCTGCTGATTTAACTACAGCCCGGCACAAAGGACATGTCCGCTCCCTCTCAAACCTGTTATTCACCGCAGTAAATCCCACCATGAGAAACCATACACAATTGTCTGCACTTTGAAGAGAACAAGCCTTCAGTAATACCGAAGCAATGAGGTCACAGTGGAATAAGGACCATGCTAGAAGAATGAACCCAAGTACTCTTCCATCCATGAGCTTAAAAATCACCCTGAAATGCATGGAACAGAAAAAACCCTGAACTTCTCGATGTATATGCAAGTTAGCTGAACGTTCCTAAAATTGGTTGCTTGAGCTTCCAGATAATATTGCAGAAGCAGCATGACCTTTTGCTATGGCAAGGTAAGATGGTGTTCTTTCAGCCTTTGGCCAGCCCTCTTAAATTGGATACCTCCAATTCCCCTGACCAAGAGAGTGAAGTTGCCCAATCATTCCAAAAAGGAAGGCTCCTAGGTTCCCACACTTTTGTACAGTGAGCCGACAATTTGACGCTCAGTATTGATGATCACTACAAAGGGTGGTGGCACATATCATGTGTAAAGTGGACATTCAACCCTCAACCCCTTGGAAAAGCACTAGGCTTGATGCTGGTGGTGGCAGAGAAGAATATAAACGTAATGTACTCCAGGTTCTAACATGAAAAAGGGGTTGAAAGAAACAAGCCAAATAGCGTACCATTCAGACACACAGTCTTCACAGAAAACATGTTTGCAACGAAGTGAAATTGGTGCATGCATCTTCTCTTGGCAGATTGCACACATATCTCCTGCTGCAAGCACCTGCATGTCACCCACCATAGAAGACTTTCTAACTTTAGTCATTATTTTTGTGTATTTCCACAGGATGGATTCCCTGAGCTGACAGACAGACCATGAAAAGAAAGTCTGCTGAATATGTACTCCTGTTCATGACCATGCAAAGCTGAGTTTACAGCATGGCCATTTACCAATGTTGATTTTTGTCAAGAAAACATTTCTGACACTAAAGGAAACATGTTGGAATGGGTAACCTGTAAAACAATTTATAGAGTTAAACCTATCATTTTCTAGGATTGAAGAGGTCAGGAGAAGACAAATTAAATAGCAGACAAACCTCTTCACTGGTTGCATAGGCGCCATACTGGACTTCCCTACGTGACAATGCTCGAAGTGCAGCCAAGAATGTTTGGGTCTGTCATCACAATATGATAGCTGCAATTTAGACTCCTGAGTTGAAGATATTTACCCAAAGCATCCATCTGCATATCATATCTACACATGGATGCAAAAACGTAGGAAAGCCAATGCATTCTCAAAGTACCTTCTCCAATGTGGAAGTGAGCTTGAATGTCAGGTATAAGCCTGTTGTTAGCGCTGAGAATAGGTTGCCATATTCTTTGTTCAAAAAAAACCGATACCAGACTGGTGCTGGTATCAAGGCACGATACAACAATAGAATATATTCAACTAGAGTCAACAGTTGAGCCTGCCACCCACCAAAGTATTCAATATGTTTTTACTTATGCAATGCAAGTAGACTGTATCATCCCCAAACCTAAAACCTACTGAGAGAACCACCAGAATCCACTGAGAAGGTGAGGCTATCCAGACCTGGCGGCGATAATTTCGCCCTCGACTGTTCTTGAAGTGTATAAGAAGCCAGGACTTCAGCACCATGGCGGCCTGTCTCACAACAGTATCTACACATGGAAACATGAAGTAAGAAAAAGGCACAATTATACATATGATATCCTTACTTCAAAACAAACAGAGAAGACTTTGTGAGGCTGAAATCACATTGAAGCAGAGTGAACAATTTTACCATTGACTACGATGATGAAGATGGCTTGCCAGAACATTGGAATATTGCGTGGAGGAAGAAGGACAAGGGGTCGCCACAATGCCCCTGCACTATACCACCAGTACACTCCAACAATGTGCACCAGTAGGCCAATGCCCAATGCCACTAGGAAAATTGGTCTTCTTTCATTCTGCATGCTCAAAAACATCAGCTCCTTCATAAGAACATGCAGGTCATTGTCTTATCTTTTAAGTCCTTTCATTGAACCAACTTAAGATGACAGTTGGAAAGTTTGGAGGATACCTTCAATGCAGTTTGCTTTCGCAGTAAGTCATTTGCCTTGAACATTACTGCTGTGATCCATACTGAAACAATAAAACCTGTGATGTCAACAAGGAGAAAATCAGGGGTTGATCTCCAACTATTTGCTATTCCAGGACCTCCAGGTCTGCATGTGTTCTTCGTAATAGCACACAATTAGAGCCATAACTGAATGTAGCTGGAACAGACCCTCAGCCTTCAGCACTAACTAGTGTACTAAAATTGCTTTCAAAGATTATTGCCCATCAAATAGCTAGTCTGTACCCATCATTTGACCTTTCATGAATCCCAAAGAAACCATCACATGTGAAGGCACTAATCACAAGGTGAACTAGAGGTAGTGCTTTCTGAATTCCCCAGTCATATATAGCCACAAATACACATTTTAGCATAAAACACCTGTGTTGAAATGGCAAGGTTGGCAGATATTTCAGTGCAGAGCAAGTGTTCAGGACTCAACAACAGGCAGACCTGAATTAGGTCATCTTTAGAGAGTCATGGTCAGTCTACAAGAACCTCATGCCAAAAAGCACAAAGGTGCAGAGAACATATATTCCAAAATGTTGAATTCCACCAATACCTTTGGCTGCATCCTTTCTTTGGAACCAAACAGACAAAAAAAACTATTACTTTCCACTACAATTTGATCAAGCTGAGGGCAAAAGCTGTGTTTAAGCATGAACTTCATACAATGAATTTATTCCTGCTTCTCAATTTGTGGTGCAGACAATGAATGAGCCCTGCTCACACAGATCCTTGGTAAAAGAGCATGGTCAACCTAGAATTTGGACCTCTTCCTAACAAGGAACGTCTCCATTGCTCAGGTGCTGGCCCTATTACTCTCTAAGAGCATCCCTTCAAGCACCTGAAGCTGAAGGAGGCAGTGCTGAAGACCAGATGGTGCATGTCCATCCATATTGGCTGTTGTGCACTTGCTGGGTTACAGAATCACTTTCAGAAAAAAAAGCTTGTGTGCAATTGACATGCAAAAAGGGACAGGAAAATTCACCTTGGAGATGTTGTCGAATGAAGACCATCAACAGCAAGATGGTGAATGGCAAGGCCTGCTCAATCCACCTTGCTAGCTGCTGGAAATCATACCGCTGGGATCCTGCATCCCGCCCAGTATTTGCTGAAGCCCCTGCTGTCTGTGCCGCCTCACTGCTGTCCTCAGAGCTGATTGCAACACCTGATGTGCTCTCACTACCAGCAGTTCGTATTGGAAGAAGAGAGGATGGAGAGCCTTGTGATGTACTGGCAGCCCCATCAGCTGCATTCCTTATATGGGCAGGTCCAACACCATGTGCCTGCTCCGGCTCACCTCCTCCAAATATCCTGATAGAAACTTCTGCACCACCATCCCCAACCCTGTTGCTCTCAAGGGATTGTCCCGAGGATCCACTCGCCATTTCCCCACCTTCTTCCACCTGGGAGTACTGTGACCGGCCTCTGATAAGCCCAGTGAGCTCAAGGAGAGCTGACAGTGGCGCTGGGAGAAAGTTGGCTGACGAGAGCTGCATCCCAAACCGCCTGGAACTCGGTATATTACTTCTGTGCATCCCTGAGGCAAGCCCTGCATCCTCCATTGCTTCCCTAACCTCTCTGCGGCCAACTAAATACTACACCCTAATTACAAAACAAGCAGAAATAAGTGCTTGCTTCTATTGTGCAGCAGCAGAGAACCTGATTTTGGCACCCTCAAAATACCCTATTTTCACACATCCAAATCCCGAGCACCCAAAACCTGGTTCTTCAAACCCTTCCAAGCACTCAAAAGAGGAGGCACGGCTTCTTCTCGAACAAAAACTCTAGGCACCAGTCAGAGAATTGATGCAACGCAGACATACTGAACCACATCCAGATCCCCCCATCACACTCTCACACACTGGGGAAAACAGCCATCTCAAAAACCCAGCGTCGTCACAAATCCTGATTCAGGCCAAAAAAAAATTTAAACCCCAACAACAACCAACCCAAACCTACAACATGCGATCATAGACTAGGCTCCAACTACGTCAAACACACCCCGAAAAATAAGAAAAAATAAAGGGAAAAGATAAACTACTGTCGATCCCTAACCGCAAAGCGAGTCCTCAAAGACAGAAAGTCAGTCAGTTATGCTCCTTTCAGACATCGGAGACATGTCACATACTTCGCAGTGGAAGAAGAAAGCTTGGCCAAGACTCCAAAACCCTAATAAACTGGGTGCAGTCAGTCTCCAACAACTTTCTCGGGGGCTTTGGGGGGTTGGGGGGGTGGGAGGGGAGTGTGCCTTGCCTTGCCTTACCTTCCCAGTTCCTCTTAGGCCATCATCAAAAGCATTACAGAAAAACCAGAAGAAAAACAATGAAAAAGTAGATGTGATTGGCCTAGAAGAAAATTTTGAAGATGGAGAGAAGAAACTAAGCAAAAGTTACATGGATCCAGAGAGCGAGAGATGATGACGATGAGACAAAACCACACAGAGAAGTGAAAGAGCCTTGTGAAGGACAACTCATAGGTATTAAATGTGTGCAACAACTAGCAGAAGACGGGATTGAATTGCGGGGCAGCAATGCGCGAAGCACACGAGAGTTTCGAAAGGACCTTGAGAGTCGAGAACTAAGAAACAGAGAAGAAGGGAGGGCAGGGGAGGGGAGGGGAGGGGTGGCCAGAGAGAGACGAGGGAGCAGGTGTGAACGGGAAAAAGTCCCTTCAACACAGCACTTGTCTCTCATTGGTGTATCCAGAGCCGGAAACAGAACGAGTGCACGTGATTGGGCCAACGCGACACACAACTACAGTCGGGTCAGTTGCGCGTACAGAGCCTGCTTTGGGACCTGGAGTATTTGCTCTTTTTGAAACGGTAGGTCATCGGATTGAGATGTCAAAATCGGATAGGTAAGTAGGGTACCCCAACATTTATTTTAATTTATTTTAGGTATTTGTTGGTTTTTTTTTTCCCTTTCCAGGAGTTGGGAATAGAAAAAGAGTACCCTCTTATTTCGAAATTTTCAAAGATTATTCTTTTCAAATAACAAAAAAATTTGAAGGAAAAATATTGAATTTTCAAGAGTATTCTACTTCTCAAAATTTCAAATTTCAAATGTAATTAATTATTCGACAAATATGTGTCTAAGGTTCCAAGGTAACTATGGTACCCCCAAAAAAAGCAAAAAAATAGAGGTACCAGACCACTTTCTCTGTGAACATAATAATAATAATAATAATAATAATTCAGAAGTTTCTTTTATATTTAGGCTACCTACTTCATATGTAGTATCTATCTAGTATTAAATTGTTTTTCATGGAAGGGGCATTTTCTTTTGTCCTCTGGAAGGAGCTTTATGACACTTTGAGGATGGATATTAATAATTATTATGTTTGTTGTTGGTGAGCTCTCACAATAGCAAGATCTTCTCTTCTCCTTTCCAAATAGGTAACCTAACTATGTACCCACTTTTCAAAGCTTTTATGTTTTTTCCCATCATGGGGGTATGCAATGTTGTTGTTTGACAATGTACCAATTTGGGTAAAAGGTGCTAAACAAATGCAATGTTGTTGTTCAACAATGTACCGATTTGAGTTTGCACTGCAGTTATATGTTCGTCCCCTTGGCCTTCATTGAGCAAGCTTTATGTCATGGCCTTGGCATAAAGGCATTGGCCATGGCATAAAGCTTGCTCAACAAAGGCTCCTGAAATGCTTGATGAAGACTAGTTGAAGATTGTGTAATCCCTGATGAAGGAGCATAATTTCCTGTGAAGAACTGAAACTCTCTCCTGCGAGATGGGAGAGAAGTCCCATCTTTTTTAACCCGCTCTTCATAATGTTAAAAAAATCGGGTCAAGGGCTTTATGCTATTGAAGTGGGTGCCAAAGTTTTTCAAAGCTCCCACCCCTTGTGCTTTGCATATTCTTGAGACTTTTGTTCTAAGAATAAACTTTCAATTATATAAATATGTTTGTTAAAAAGAGGCCAACAAAGGTCTCTATATGTTTTTTGTATCCTTTTTTTGCCTTTTCCTTTTGCCCTTGAGTGCTATTCCATCAAATTGAATTTCCTCTTTTGTTAAAGAACTAGGTAGATCTAATGCAACTCTAGAACTAAATTTTTGAATTATCCATGAATTTTGATTCAGAGTAAAATTAAGGTTGGCATTGAAAAACTCACATATCACCCTTAAATTTTTTTACAAATGTTCTCATTTTCCTCTGCTTTCCACACATCGGTCACCCAAAAAAAAAAAAGGGGTAGGTTTAGGGTAGGAAAAACACTACTCATTTTGTCACACTTACTCACTCACCCTTAGATGAAAACCTTTACTTCTTAAAAAAATTATTTTGGGCAGGTGGTTTGCCATTGACCTGTGTGCTGTTATACTGTTTTGTACCTATTAACAACAAAAACCACTTTGGTCATTTCAACCATGCTTGGCCCATACCAACTACCAACCTTGCTTTTGTACCAAGAAATTAGGGCAGAAGAAGAGCATGAAGGTTGGTAGATTATAAAGTTGTTGGGAAGGATGCACAAGTGATGCATTACTTAAAAGTGCATTAAGTATTTGTTTTTGGTACTCCATTTGTACTATGTTGAGTTTGCCTTATCAAAGGGATTTGGGTGCTGCTGCACATTTGGATGCTTGTGCCACCTAATTCTGTTGGCTTTGAAGTTGGTGTGGTGGTTGGTGCCATTTTTGGCTAGGTTGTTGTTCAATGTATATTGTCATTGCCATGAATCATAAATACTTAGGGCATCTAACATATGCCACATGTAGGTCTTATGATCCCTTAGCTATGGATGTGTCATGTATTCATCAATAGTCAAATGATGAGATTTGACAACATGCAATCATGATCACTGTATTACTTTGTCCTTTGCATTTGAAAGACTTAGGATCTCTGAATTTTTTTTCTGGTGAATTTTCACAATGTTTCAACCTGAAAAATTGATTTCCAAATAGGTACTAGACAATGGAAATTCACCAAATTTCAAAAAGGAAAAAATAAAATCAAGTTGCCAGATTTTTGTAGTAGGTTCCAAGAGGGTAGCCCAGAATATATCATGCTTTTTTTGCTTTTTTGCTTTTATTTTTTACAGCTAAATCTTCTTATGGATGCTTATTTGTGATTTGATCCATTGATGAATCCAAGCAAATGAGTAAAATAAGATGTGTAGGAGGGAAAATTTGGGGATCTGACAAAGTTATGTGACTCCACAAGATTGCAGAATTGGGGGAAACAGTGAAAAGTTATTTTGAGATGGAAAAGTGGAGCAAGGGAGGATGGGAAAAGTTCAATGACCTTAGGTAAGAGGTTGATAGAATTAGTGAATATTTGCATCATGAGGAAGTTTAGGGGCCAAAGATGTTTGGGTCAAGTACATATGGAGCAAAACCTCTTTTAAAATTCAAAGTCTACCTCTAGCATAGAGACAATGTGACTTGCAATTCCACGAATCCACCAACCAAACAACAAAAAGTAAATAGTAAAGATAAGAAAAAGGTAGACCAATGGTAGCGGCGCCATGTGAAGTTTTGCTTGATCTATTCCTTGAACTTGAAATTTTCCATAAGCATAATGACCTAAGGCACATCAATCTTCGAGTTCTTGGGGATTTAATTGACACCATTGCTTGTAATTAAGGTAGGAAATCACAAATCACATTGTTTTCAATGATAGTTTAAAATGCAACAAATCCACTCAAACTAACCAAACTTGAAACTTTGCATGAGCTTAATGACATGATGGTTGGGCATATTGATCTTTGAGTGCTTGGGGATTTAATTAAGACCATTTTCAATAATTGAAGTTAAATGAAGTATATTTTATATTTTCAAGGTGATTAAGAATTAGTGTTTTTAAGCTTACATATATATATTTTGGTTTCCAAAGGTCAAGAAAAATTGAAAGATTTTGATATCGATAGGTAATGAGCTAACCATGTGTGTTTAAAACCTTAAGTGACAATTCAAACATATGTATTTTAGCACCACATGATGACAAATGTGGAACAATAGTTATGAGACCTTTGAAAAGAGTGATTTTCATGTTATGTTTTGATTTTCCTTTGTCATTCAAAAGCTTGACACAACACCCTATAAGATTAAACAACATTGAACATTTAGAATTGTTTCCATTAAAACAAAGACATCATTCCCAATTCAATGCAAATATTCTTTATGAATTATTAAAAAAAACAATGTACATGTCCTTAAAACAATCCCAAAATCAATCCACAAATTATGACATGAAATAACAAGGTGTGTTATACACAATGGCCCTGCCATTCATTAATATAAAAGATGGACAATATTGTATGATAAATTGGTCATAGTTAGGGAAAAAAATCAAAATATATATTTTTAAATATACCTCATCATGTTGTGACTTGTTGTAAAGCAAAAATTGTCATGATTAGTTTTTCCAA
>Ga0116229_10002164_pt1 | contig 31540 bp, 23 predicted proteins | sample S1TSphgellanicum_3_FD_87313 | JGI IMG/M metagenome (GOLD analysis project Ga0116229, IMG submission 87313) | Host-associated microbial communities from peat moss isolated from Minnesota, USA - S1T2_Fc - Sphagnum magellanicum MG | ecosystem: Host-associated > Plants > Peat moss > Unclassified...
CAACTCGAAGCCAATTATTACTAATCTCACAATCATCGCTGGAGAGAATGCTCACGCAGCGCAAGGCATATCTGCCGTTATTTGTGATCACATTGTTATGGTAAGACATTACGGCGTTTATGTTCTCTCCTTCCTTCTTCCTCGGGACTTTTTGTGTCTGTTCACAACATTGCTCTTATCAAGCTTGCAACCTTTACAAGCTGGGCTGCATCTGCAACATAAATCCACACCAATGCAACAAAAAAAAAACCCCCTGTCGAGGACTATGTTTTAGCAGAAGCAATGGGTTCTTCAGCCAGGAAGAAGCATCAACATGAACCAACAGGCAATGGAGAATTTACACTTAGGGTTTTGGCATGATTCTTTTTTTACCATTGAAGTACCTAATGTCTCTCCCTTTGGAGCACTGTCATTTATTACCAATTTTTTTCAGGTACATTTTTTTGTGGGCATATTTGAAGTTTTATTGTGTATATGTTAATAGGTGCCAAAGGAGCAGAAGCTTCCATCATTGTATCTTCTTGACAGCATTGTAAAGAATATTGGAGGCGAGTATGTGAAATATTTTTCTGCACGCCTTCCTGAGGTATCTATCTTGTCAGGGTTTCCTTAACTGAATTCCTCTTAGTGACCTTTTATACTAGATATGTCCTTTGTTTGGTGTTCACTTCAATAGTCCAATTGCTTAAGACTGTTACTGTTGCCTTATCTGGCTGGTCATCAGTACTTACTTGAGTCCAAGAGCCTGCAATTACTAACCTTAGATGGGAATGCAGGTGTTCTGTAAGGCATATCGGCAAGTAGACTCTGTCACCTACACTGCCATGCAGCATTTATTTTGGACATGGCGGGGTGTTTTCCCATCAGGCCCTTTGCATGTCATTGAAGCGGAGCTTGAATTCAGTCTTCAGTCAAAGGAGCCTGTGATGTCCTCCCAGCCATCACGGCCCATTGAATTGGCTGTTCTTCGTTCTGGGCATGGCATTCATGTCAACCCCAAGTACTTGGAAGCTCAACGCCAACTTTTACTACAGTCCTCGAGAAGCAGGGTATGCTACCTTTGATCCATCTTGTCACATGGGCCCCAATGTTTCCTTCTTCCTGTAAGCTTGAGTACTTTCTCACTTTGTTTGTCAGGTGAAGTTAAGCACCTGATGGAAGTGTTCTAGTGTGTGCTATTTGTATGGCAGGCTGATGGAGTTGTTGCTGAGAGCAATGGAATCGCTCGGATGAGAGATGTAGATAGGCCCTTACTGCATGAGAATGCAAAAGGATGGCCTGATGCTCAACCACAAAGACTACCTGTATGTTTCTGTGATTATAACCCTCATGTTCCTCTTCTTGATATATTTGGTCAGAAATTTTGACAACAAATCAAGAGATAAATCCTCATTGGCTTCAATGTTCTTGTTGCAGACCATGCAGCCAGGTCAGCAAGGTCAATTTGACAAAACAGGTTATGGTCAGAGGCCTGTTTATGACTTCCCAGAGTATGAGCGTGAAAGGTGGGGAGGCCCTGAGTCTGACATCGGTGGACGCCCAGGTGCAGAGAGAATTGATCAAAGTGGGTGGTACAGAGAACAAGAGATGCAGAGGCAAAGTAATGGAGGTCCTGGTGATGGGGGACTTTACTCCCAACCAAATGGATATAATATGAGGCACCAGTCAGGTCCAAGGCTCTCTGGCGTTGACAGCCATGGACACAGGAACATGACCTCTGGACCTTGGAGAGGAGGTCCTGTCCTGCTTCCTCAAGCAATGGAGATGAATAAACGAGGGACTGGAGGGGATGGGGGTTCCCTTAAGGTTCTAGGGCCAGAACCCCAGTCCTTTGGGTCACATATGCAAGGAATCAAGAACTGGCAAAATGCTGATGAGGAAGAGTATGTCTGGGAGGATCTGACACCACATGCTCAGGAGCCAGGAGTAGGCAGTGGAAACTCAAGAGTGGATGATTGGATTCCTGGGGAGAGGAATCTGGGGAAAGGTCAGATGCATGGATTACATTCTCCTGGAGCTTCTTATGATCTGGGTTGGCAAAGTCCTAGAGGCACTCCTCGGTCTCAACAGTTCTCATCATCTGCAGATAATCAATTGGTTCTCCCCCAGGTGAGTTTGTGAAAAAATGATGAGTGCTTCAGTAAATCGGTATGGTTCCATGTATTTGTCAGTTTTCTTGCAAAATTCATCCATGCAGAATTCCCTGGTCTGCAGGTATCTGTCCCAGCTCACATCATGCCATTAGCTTCATCCAATGTACCACCTTTCTCCACCACAACCCTGATCCCTTCACCCAGCAGAGGAGGTGCTACAGCAGGCCCCTTTGGTATCAGGCCAAACTTTCCTTCAAAGCTAGGACAAGCACATAACAATTCACCTTCTACACCAGATTCAAATGTGACCTTTCAGCAAAGTGAAAGGCAGCCTGGCCTTGGTTCTCGCTACCTGCCAAATCAGCCACATCACGTGCTGCAACACATCCTCAATGAGCGGGCTGGCCTAGTTCGGCCCCCTCTGCATCAGGACCCAACATTGCCTGCTCAGTTACCAGTGAATCCTCAGAGTCTCCAGTCCTCTCAAGGAACGTCCCTTGATTTCTCCAGCATGTCTCCTCAGTTCAGGCCACCAAGCTCAAGCAGTTCTCTACAGCACTCTTCCCAGCAAGCTCAACCTGTATCCTCATTAGGTCAAGCCCAACAAGGTCAGTTGACTCAGTTCCAGCGAGGCACAATGTCAGGTTTGATGGCAAATGGGCAGACTGAGATGCAAGGCACAGAGACAGTTGATTTAGTAGCCTTGTGGAAATCAGGTCTCCTACCCACTGTACAAAGCCCATTGGTGCCACAGCCACAGTCTCAGCCTCAAAGTGTTCCACTGCAACAACCTTCTTCAGGACTTGGTGAAGTCCAGCAATTGATTTCAGGGCAATCCCCTTTGCCAAGCAAGCCCCCACCACCACATCTACCAGTTTCAGCTATCAGCCCTTTGTCTATGCAAGCAGGAGCCCATGGAGGACAGTATCCAACAACAGTTTCAGGGCAAGGGAATCCAATACTTTCTGCCCTGCCTAACTATCCCCCTCAGCAACAACAATCCCATCATGGGCAACCCCCTCTTCCCCCTGGTCCCCCACCTCTTTCTGCTGTTAGAGAAAATTCCATCTCTTTGCCTCTGCCTGGAGTAACACCATTGCCTGCACCAATGGGTCAAATAGACTCACTTCTTAAGTCTCTCGTTGCCAAGGGTCTTATTGCCCCAGTGCCAACTGCTACATCAAATGATACGGTTTCCACTCATGGTCTCTTATGGACTCCTTCTGGTGCTTCTAGCTCAAAACCTGGTTTTTCCAACTCAGGGAACCCAGAAGTCCTTCCTGATGGGCAGTCAAATTCTTCTTCATCAGCACTTGCAGCCACACTCGTCACCGTCTCTGGAGGTATGACTAGTTTTTCAGAGGTGGCTGCTGTTACAAGTCAGTCAAAGCCAAAGGAAGACATTACTGGTATTGAATTCAAGCCAGAAGTTCTGAAGGGAAGGCATGAGGTTGTGCTCAATGCTCTCTATTATAACTTACCCAGGCAGTGCAAAACATGTGGGTTGCGATTCAAGGAACAAGAGGTGCACAGCAAGCATATGGACTGGCATGTCTCTAGAAATCGTCTACAGAAAGCACAAAAGAAGCTCTCCCGGAAGTGGTTTGTGACTCTGAAGGAATGGCTTAGTGGCACAGGAGCATCAACAACACAGCTGGCACCTTCTTTCTTTGCTGCAGAGGGTGCGGCTATATCTTCAGAGACTGATGATGGTGAGAGCATTGCTGTGCCAGCCGATGAAAATCAAAGTGCTTGTGCCCTTTGTGGGGAGCCATTTGAAGACTTCTATAGTGATGAGAAAGATGAATGGATGTATAAGGGAACTGTCTATATGAATGCTCCCACTGGTGGAATTATGGAGGGTCTTGATAGTGGAGCTTTGGGCCCAATTGTTCATATCAAATGTCAGACAGAGTCTGCAGCAAGAGCAGACTTGAGTGAAGACAATGAAGAGGTACAAGATGATATTGTTGGCTTCACTTGAATAATGTGGACATGTTATGATTGCTTATAAGCAACAACAGTGTCTCAATTCAAGAAATTTCTACTGTTTTGGCAAGATTTGTGTGCAAATTGGATCAGCATGCCCATGCAACTGTAGCTTAAATTGCAGTTAACAGCAGGACTATCACCTGACCTTGCAACTTTGATGTGAAGGTACAACCAGAGCTGCTGGCAGCTGATAGTGTTCGCATGGAAGTTGATGGACAAGGAGGCAATGATATCTTGCCTTTGCTTGATGATTTTCATCCCTTGGAGACTACGGTATGCATCTCTTTGTTGCTTGGAAGCAATTGTCAGTTCCAATCATGCCTAAGGATTTAGAGGGCTACATAGTTTCACTAACCTGTTGCAATCTCTTTTGACCCAGATTTAGTCTTATGACCAGGTTGATGGTGCTCATGACTGCTCATAGATGTTTTTTCCACTGATTTGCAGTGCACTGTTAGGCTTTGCATGACATAACAAGGGGTCCCTGAGGCATCTTGGTTTCAAGTGGTTTCAACCTACTTGACCATTATGTCTATCTTGCAAACTGCTTTCATTGTCTTGCATGTTTGTATATGTTGTCTTGATATGTTATGTGGGCCCTGGAAACATCCACTCAGAACTATTTCATTCAGGTTGTAATCCATTCTTGGTGGTTCTTCAGACCTTTCCCGAGTTGACCTAAACTTTGCACACACCTCCACAAAAATCTCTGCAGCTCACAGTATCCTTTTGCAATAATTCATTATAGCAACTTACAAGTTAGCAAGGGTTTGTGGCAGGATGAACGTGATGAAGTTGGGAGCCAAAGAAAACGAGTTCGGTACTAAAACTAGATGGTCCTGGTGTAAACCAGACACCCTGATCTCTGTGAGATGCCCAAATTTTAGAAATTCTGGAGGAGAAGGTCATAAAAAATGACCTCAGCCTTTGTGGATGGAATGAATATCAAAATCCAGCAACCTGAGCAAAAAGCTTGGCCCCATGTTCAAAGAAAGGTGTCTCTCTTGCTTTCCCAGTCATGTAAACCATGGCCAATGCAAGTCATGATAGCAGTAACCCACATTTTACTGGTTTGGAGGAATTCATAGTTTTGTGACCTCCAAAGGGGGGCTGGGGGTGTTGAGAGTCTTCCAGCAAATGATCAAAGAATAGGCGACGGACATTGTGCATGCTTTCCAATGCAGAATGGCAACTAGAGTGGCAGGCAAATGATGAAAAACACCATTCAGCAGCATGTTCACAGTTTGTGCAGATGCATCAGATTTAGAGTTGTAAACTTTCAGTTCTTTAGATTACCTTGTAGCATTCATGATTTGTGGTGATGCCTCACAGCACACACCTCTTCTCTGTCATTAGTCAAACTACAGATCTGATACATGGGTCATGCCTTTCATGTCACTTTGGAGATGTTTGTGTTCAATGGGTAGATGTTCTTCATGCCTCATTTAGGCAAAGCAGGCAGCTGTTAAACATCATCAGGTTTCACAGCCTTAGATTTCAAGCAATGTCTTCTCTTCTGGCTTTCAGCAGAACCCATTGTACTTAAATCTCTTGATGTCTTTGGTAAGATACAGAATGTTATTATATCTGTGTTTCAAGTGTTGTGCTCATGTCAGAGAGACCCTGGACATCTGGTTTCGTTCATTGTGGGTATGGCCAACAAAAATTACCCCAGGCTTCCTTTGATGGCGTCCCTTGCCATTCTCTGTCAAGCCTGCCTTGCAAAGTGAAGGATTTGACTGAATACAGGGATGCACACGAATGAAATCCATACAATGTTGAGCGTTTATAAATGGAGGTGTGTTATGTATTGTACGTCAGGTATAAATCAATGAATGTTGGGTGGGTATCTAATTTTGTTGTTAACTGCTGGCTCCAGTTTTTTGATGTTCCAGAATCAGAGAACTATGGATTCATCTTCTTGTCTTTTTAGTTTTAAGAAATATAATTAAAGAATCATGGGTTGTGGTCATTTCAAAAACTTCTAAGAACTGGCGGTCTTCCTCACAGAACCAGTGATTTTATAGGCCATATTTTTCTGTCTTTCAAAAATTTGAGAACTATATATATATATATATATAATTGGGCTCTGCGATGCTTCGCACTACCAGTGATGTTGATTAAATTATTTTGTGTGGACATAATAAATTTTTTGTAATAATTTTGTCCTTCCAAAAAATAAAATTTTGTAAATTTCATAATATGTCATTTTGTTTTATTAATATATTTTTACATTCTTAGTTTGGTAAGCAAAATGCTATTGATACAAAGAGACCCAATATATATATATATATACACACACTGAAAAAGTGTAAAACAAATAACAAAAAACAAAATAGATAAAAACATTGAAAGAGTGCAAGACAAGGAATCAGATACAAACACACCACAAAAAAAACCAATTCTGAAATAAAATTTGATCTATGACAAATTATAATTCAAAATGACTTTGAAATTCTTGTAGTGACGATCACCAAAATACCCATCTTACTTAAACCAGTTTTGATGAAACATCATCACTGAAATTAGAATTGTGGCGTTGCTCAAGTGGCATTATCCATATGAGTGTTTGGCCAAATTTGGTGATATTCAAAATATGAAAGTCAAAAAAATCTTAAGCACCCTCTCATGTTTTAGGTAATCTTGATGAACTTTTTTTTCTCATTTTTTGCTGATTTTTTTTCATAATCAGGGAATTTGCAAGAGATTTTCTTTCGAATTTTTTTTTGTGCAAAATGGAAAAAAATTCACCACCAAGAAAAATCATTGATTCGCACTAGATTTGTTTTGTCAGTATAGTGCAAAAATCCACCCCAAAATGAAAAGCATTGATCATGAGGCATATGAATCATCCTTTTTTTTTTGTGCAAAATTTCTTCAAAATGTGAAGAAAAAATTGAGGCTGCAACCATTACAACGGCTTTTTTTTTAATTGAAAATTTTGAAAAAATGAAAAATAAAACAAGGTTTTGAATTGAGTTTGCCAAATTAAAAATGCATGTTCATGCAAGTCACCAAACACTGGTACAATTATAGTTTTTTTATTTATTGTCCTACCTATTCTATTGCGATTTAATACTAAATCCTTCTTGGGATGCTAGCCAATGACACAACATAAAAAAAAGAAAATCATTCATAGGAATACGAGGCTTCTTATGCCTACTTTGTGACAATGGGAGGGATCTTACACCTATAGGTGAACACAGGAAGGATATTCATGGATATAAGAAGGTCTACCTTCCAAATACATTTGGGAAATTTCTCCCTTTGTTTTATGATTTTTTGCCATGAGTTAGAAGAAATGGACTCCCATTTAAATCAATAAGGCTTCAATTTAATATGATGAGGAAGAAAGTAAATTTCAGACATTCATTGGGAAACTAGTCTATTGGGTATGTTGATGACTTTGATTAGTGAAAACTTGAACTTTCAATGACCATTTTAGCTCCTAGATGTTGGAATGCTTAGGGTTTGTTGCGTGTAATTTTGGGGTTGTAAGAGTCTAGAGGTAGTATAATTGTGGAATTTGAATGCATTAATAGCTTTGGGCAAGAATTTGTTAGGTGGAACTATGGGAACCCACCACCATGTGCCCCCATATCGTATCATATACCATATGGTTCCAACCTATGTCTTTTTATGCATGTAACATGTGTCAAACAATCTAACTATGGATGATTAGGAAGACTTTTCCCAAGGGATTTACAAAGCCAACGGATGCTAGTGGTGGTTTTATGATCACTATCATTAAGAGCCTTAAAGGGTGGGTGGTTTTCTACATTTCTCCAAATAGATTGTCAAGACCCGAAACAAATGAAAATGCTAAATAGATTCAACAAGAGAAATTAACAAGGAGCTTGACAACAACCATAAAGTAAAACATCTTATGAATAAACAAGATATATTACAAACCTAAGTCTTAAGGTGAATCATATTACATAAGTCACAACTTACAATATTATATTACAAGATTGAAGGATGGTGCTCTTAAGACTTTTTATTTATGTTAAAGATATCTGCAAATTCAACCTGTCTTCACCCTGTCTTTCGACCTCCTTTCACCCCCTAACCCCTCTTTTAGTGGTATCCATAAAGTAAGGAAATTTTATTAAATCTCAGTATGAAATGCTGAAACTCAGTACGAAATGCTGAATCTCCGCATTTAATGCACAAGGTTCGAGAGGAATTCTAGTAGCGGTACACGTAAGAGCAGTTAAAATCTATGTAGCAGCAGTGGAGCCGCTCAGGAAAAAAGAAAGACAGGGTGAAACTCAGGATGGTTTTCCGAGTTTCACCCCCCCCACCCTTGAATGCTAATGTACTTTTTTGCTGGGTTTTTTTTTAATCTCACCCTGTGTATGACCAAACTCAGGGTACTGGTGCTGTATTTTCCTGACTCTACGGAGATCTCTATTATCTCACAAAGCTTTCTATGGATTCACTAAGTTTTTGAAAAAAAAATTCAACTATGCTTCTTAGAACTTTTCACCAACTTAATTTTTTAGAAATTTCTCCTTTTTTATATAATAAAAATAGCTTTTACTAACAACCTTCCGCATCCATACTTTATAATGTTCATTAAAATTTTTTTTATGGATTCCTATTGTTTCATTATACAAACTTCTATGGATTGTGTGTGACACTACCACCTCTTCCAACAATGAGTTGCACAAGGAGTGATGCTATGAAAGTTTTCATGCACATAAGAAGTTGAAGATGTGTTTACATAGTTTTTTGCAATGTTTAGTAATTGTTAATCGTAAGGTAATGATTCATTAGTTCATGTAACGAGTGATAATGAGAGACATCTATTACCATATACTAAGCAAAGGTGTTTACATCCCCACTAATAAAGATCTTTTGAATACAGACTCTAGTTTGCTTTCATGGGTACATTTAACTTCAAGGACAATTATTAAATAATGAATGCAGTTAATTTGTCATTATTTTCATCGTTTAAGTGATTTTTTGTTTTAAGGTTATTGACACAAATTATCTAATTGACATAGTTGGGATGCATCATTGAGAAGATTTGCAAATAAGAGTTATTGGTATTTAAATGATTTGATTTTGTCATCACTCTTTGGATGTTTGTGTTACATTGTCTAGGTCAAGAATATGATTACAAAATGGACCAAAAAAACTCTTGTGTCATTTATATTATGTTTGAAATGAGGTTCAAAAAATTTATAGTTTTTTTCCCTCCTTCAATGGGGTTGAATATTGTAAAAAGTTATTGGATACAATTCACATGTAACTAGAACATTTGAAAGTTGATGACATGGCATGATTTTTATGGAACATTTGAACTTGTCACCATCAAGGTTTAAATGGATATTGAATTTTTCAAACATTTAGCTATGCATTGGCTAAACTAGAAGCAAATTCCCATCTGAGTTTGTTGATATCATATCCACATTGATGAAGTAAATATTTCGAACTTTTGTGAAACTTGCATTTAAGATTTTTTCAACCTCCATTTTTTTTCACCATCATTTTCAATTGGTGGAAATGGTCAAATGTCTTTTAAGAATGGTAGATTCATAAAAATGTTAAAAAATAGAGACATCAAATATTGAGTAAATTTTCATAGATCTTTAAATTGATATTGTAGCTTATGGTTAATTTCCACATGAACAAAATGAGTAATTTTTTTTAATTAATTCATTTTTTATTTTAAAATTATATAATTTTCCATCATCTACTATGATATTGTGATATGAATAGTGAAATTATTAAGAGTTTAACCTATGATAATTATGATGATTTTCAACATGTCAATTTCATATTTTCACAAAATCTCATTTCATTGTTTTGAGGATTTTTTAATGATGAAACTAACCTTAGGGTAAACTAATCAACATGACTTATTTGATAATTAAAAATCAACTTGATGCATTTGGCCAAGTGATAGTAATTGGTCAAAGTTGTTCACAGTACCTTGTAAATTATAAATCCCAATGAAATATTTAGACCTAATTTTCAATTTCATAGACTAAATGTTGGTTTCAATGGCAATCAACATGATCATTATAACAATTTTAAACTTCTTGCAATCATGTAATTAACTTTCCTTGAATATCAACTAGTCTTTGAGTAAGATTTAAAACTATATTTGTGTTCCACTTACCACAAAAATATCAAACCTAAGGTGTTGCCCATGGTTTGTTAAAAAGGGAGTGTGACCAAATGATGAATGATATGTATTGTTATACACAACCTCAACTATGGGCAAAAGATCAACCCAATTATTTTTATGATAATTGTACATCAAAGTTATTGTTATAAAACATAGTTCACCCTTTTTGTTTGTCTATCTATTGGGGATGATTAGCTATGGATTTATTGATTTGAACCCTTAAAATTTTGAGCAATCCCTAACATAAAATAGACATGAATTGAGAACCATAATTGGAAATGATGTTTAATCACAAGCAATAAAACTTTATATATTAGAGATATTTGTAAAGAGCCTTAATCTTAAGGTGAAAAACCTCCAAATGGGTGTTAACACAAGGTGAGATTAAAAAGTTAACCTGGAAAAATACATATGCTTCAAACAAGGACTAAAACTCGGGAAGGAGCACAATGTTAAGAAAAGGATATAGAACAATAAGCATATAGATAAGTCGATATGTTAAGAGAGCATGTGTAAACAAGTCGAAATGATAGAATAGGCACAACAATGTGACAAAGTAAGCAAATTGATATGACAATATAGGCAAATTGGTATGGCAACATATTGTTATGACAACACAACGTAGTCAATTTGTGGCAAGTCTATTTGCTAGATAGTTAAGTAGTTATAACCATTTTGCAAGGAGTATAAAAATACATTTTGACTGACTTGAAGGGGATTTTAATGGTGATTATCTGTATGCTTTTACTAATCTACTAGGGAGAGAAAGCAAGCAAAGGAGTTATGAGAGGAAAAAAGAGGAAAGACTTCGTAGAACTTCGTGGTTTATTGAAATATAAAAGATGTATTTTTTTTCAATTTTGTTGTGTTTAATATTGTATGTGGATTTAATTGAATGAATCTCCAAAATTAGAGTGGTTTGAATTTTGTCCTAGTTAGTATGTTTACATAATATTCATTCTAATGGAGTACGACGAGGACCTAGTTACACATTACAATTTAGTCAATGGAAATTAAATAAGGGAAAGTGGAAATAAATGAAATTGATTTGGTATTTTGCTTAACACATGTTCTTTATATGGTGTTACCTTGTGGATACACAAATTTAATGGGTGTTTATAGAATTGAAAAAAAACATAGTGGAATGAATAAGATGACTATTTTGGGGGCCAAACAAGTATTAGCTTTTCCAAATTTATTCACTTACTATGAACAAGACATGGCAAAATCAATGTTATTTCTAGATCATTATAATAAGGGTAGGAGTAGCACTGCCACTACCAAGAGGCCATATCATTGAGAGGCAGTTTCTAGCAATGGGGGTTGTAAAAGATCTAGAATGGAGAAAATTCCTAGCTTACAACATAATATGTTGTTACACCTAGTACCATCAAAGAAGAGGATATGGAGTATTAGAGTTCGAGGTGAACTACCTAGAGCTCTATGCCTTGAGGTATTATTGTAGGTTGGAGTATGCCTATTAAGAATATTATCACTAGCACTAGATTGTTGTTTTTAGCAAACCAACTTTTGCCATGACGCAAATGGAAACTATCTCGGACCATGTGGTAAGTCAAGTTCATGCCAAACCTAACCGATGGAAACAACTAATGGATTATTACTAGGAGTTAGTTTGCCTCACTAACTTGGGAGATCATGAGATGGAAGTAATCACATGGAGAATGAGTTGTGAGTTCACAAAGGTTTAGGCAACATATGCTCAGCTTGGCCAAGATGCACTGTCCCTGCAAGCAACCATATTGTGCACTTAACACTTGGTGGACAAATTGACAAAGTGACCATGCATTGGTAAGATTGCACACTACCAACAGTGCTTTCCTCACTCAATGAAGCCTAATCAAATCGACCAATATGTGAAGGGCGAGCGAATTACAACAACTAAGGATTTAGCATAATCATTTAATAGTGAGATAGACTACTATCTTACCCCTATTCAAATGGCATTCTATGCTAAAAGTAGTGGACATTTTAACTATAAAATTTAGCTACTATGTGGGGACATTACAACAGTTAATAAAGGAATAATGTTAGGAAAAGGATATAGAGCAATAAACATATAGACAAGTTGATATGTATAGAAAGCATGTGTAGACAAGTTGAAATGAAAGAATAGGCACAACAATGTGACAAAATAGGGAAATCGATATGGTAGCATATCGTTATGACAACATAGTGTAGTTGACTTATGGCAAATCAATTTGCTAGACAATTAGGTGGTTATAACCGTTTTGTAAGGAGTATAAAGATATATTTCAATTGATTTGAAAGGGGTTCTAATGGTGATTATTTATATGCTTCTAATGATCTACTAGGGGGAGAGAGCAAGCAAAGGAGTTATGAGAGGAAGAAAAAGGGAAAAACATTGTAAAGCTTTGTGGTTTATTGAAATATAAAAGATTTATTTTTTCCAATTCTATTTTGTTTAACATTATATGTGGATTTAATTGAATGAATCTCCAATATTATAATGGTTTGAATTTTGTCGTAGTTAGTATGTTTACATTGTACTCTTTCTAATGGAGTAGGATAAGGACCCAATAATGATATATAGATTATTAATTTATTCATGGAATATCAAACTTAACACCTACAAAATTATATCACTAACACACAAACATTGGAATCCCAAACATTTCATTATAGGTTTGAGATTTCACTATATAATTTCACTATTGTTAATAAATTATTTTAAATTTTGTGCACATCTTGGACAATAAATGTGTCACTGGCACCTTATTCAACCTTGTTTCAACAAACTTTGTGGATAGGTAACTTTTATGGGTGAAACAAGGGTTTTGGGGTGAAGCTATTCCCCAAACACAAGGTTATTTTACAAATTTTTTTACTATCAAACAATTTTGCAATACCTTCCATTGTAATGATTTTAGTGGTTAGAATAAAATGTGTCATTTGTTTATCAATCAACCAAAAAAAAAATAAAGATAAAAAACTTGGAGCATGGAGGGATTGGGATGAAATGGAATGACCATGGACTTTCAAGAATTAAAAGCAATTGTATTAAACCATATGGCCAACTAATGGCCAATGATGTGGTGCTTTTCACATTTACGGCCATTAAAAAATAATTGATATAAATTTATTGATTTTTAAATGTCCTACAAATGAAAGACCATGACATGGTTGGAGGTTTTGTAATCATGTTGGCCTTAATGAGACATTAAAAAAACCCTTATAACATATGAAACATTTAAATGTCAATATGAACATTATTTTCTATTGACATAAAATGTAATTGTTTTAGTTTAAGGAGGATGGACTTCAATTGGTCAAAAATAATGTTTATGTGTTTAAGGGCAAAATATGAATGACGATAAAACATTTGGTTTCCCTTGTTGATTTCATGGATAATAAACGATTATGAACTCAAAATGAAAAAAACATTCATAAAATACTCAAAGTTCAATCCCCATTATACCCCCCCTCCCTCCCCCCCCTCCTTCTCCCCCCCCCCCCTCCCTTGAGCTAGCCTTTGTAACAATCGACATTTCAATTCTTCACTAAAACCTCTTTCAAACATATCTAGGAAAATTTTCACCAAATTTGTACATGTGCATTTTTGTAACCCCAAAACTTGTCAAAATATGTGTAGTCACAATGACTATGATGATGGTCAAAATATGTATAAATGTAAAGGCTAGAAGAATTGTCCAAATATGTTACAATGGATTACAACATTACACTTGTATTTTGCTCAATTTGAAAAATAGTTCAAGGACATTCACTTCTTCTTGTATTTAAGGTGAAAGTTAAGGTTGTTTAAGCATTCAAAGTGCAATGCTTATGAGGTGATAGTTGGGTAAGTCCATAGAAAAAAGATTCACACCCAACTGCTTTTCCAAAAGCATAGAAGTAAGGTGTTGACATTAAAGGGTGATGTGGCATGCGACCATTGCACAAAATTTATGTTTGAATTACATTTTTGAGTTTTATAATTTATTTTTACAATTTATTTTCACATAAAACTTGAGAATTCTTATTCAAGTTGTTTAGGATTTGAAAAGTGGTTACAAATGTTAAATCCAATTGAAGGTTTGATATAACATTGAACTAGCACAAACTTGTCAAAATAAAAGTTTTGACAAAAAGGTGAAAAATAAAATTTTGTAAAAAGTGATTTGCTAATGGTGTTTGATGTTCAACATCATTGAAGGGTGTGCAAAATGCTTCTACTCAAATGTTTTTGACTTTAAGTCATTAAAATATATTTGTAAACAATGGTTTATATGAACTAAAAAACCTTATGGTCAAATCACATGAATAATGACAAAATGAAAAATATGTTTGTTGATTTTGACTATGGTTTCAAGGGTGGAAACTATAACAAGTCTAGGGATAAAAAATTGTTTCAAAAGTTATCAAAATAAGTGTTATCATAATAATTACAATGGTTGTCAAAATATGTGTAATTGCAATTGTTACAAAGGATTAAAATATTGTTCATGGAATTTCTTGAATCCAAAAAAAATGACTTGCACATGATTTTAGAGCCCAAGCTTGAAGCATTATGTAAATATAATTCACTTACAAGAATGAATATGTTCATGGATGAATGATCTCACATGGATGACTATCATTTAATCATTGAATGAAATTAATGGATATTTGAAAAAATATAGATGAAATTCATCCATAATTTTGAGGAGGGAGGTGTTAGTGCATGAGTTGTGAACATTGAAAATAATATTTAATAATAAAAAACAATAACATATAAGGTTGTACAAAGATGAATGGTGGATCAATATGTGTATCCAAAACATTCAACAAAGTTAAAATTGAGAGAATGGACATAAGAAAACATTTTAAAAATTCAAATTTTCACCCACAAAAAACCATAGCATAGAGTGATGTACCCCTAGGTTTGCCAAGTGGTATTAAAGGTAAAAATTCATGTCAAATCCCAATTTTGCAAAAAAATGCAAACCTCAAGGGCATTCCTTGGCCCCCAAAAATGATATGGGGATGGGAGCTTTGGGATGGGTCTAGGATGGAACTAAAATGATCTCATAAACAAAAATTCAAAGTTAAGTTCATTTGCTCAAACCAAAAAAGAAGACAATTAATGCAAATTGAAGCCAAAAAGGTGAATAGATGAATTATGCCCAACCCAGTTCACAAAACACATCATGACCTAAACTTGGGAGGAGTTGACCATTTTTTTTCGTTTATAATATACTTTGTGATTAATGGTGGGGATACATCAAGGTGACAAAAAATCCTAGGACTTTCAAAAGAGAATTTTGAAAATTGATCTAGATTTTCCTAAGTAATTATGAAATTTATTATTTTGTATGCTCATAATTCTCACATACAAGTTCCTCCTGAAAAGCTATTAGGGACAAAATTATGTATTTGAAAGAAACTTTTGAATGTTCTATCACATGGGTGTAACAAACTAACAATTTGATTCCCAACATTCATGTTGTCCACACCTTAAGCTTCAAATTTATGAATGGAGAATTTGAACCCATTTTTAATATTTACATTTGAAAACCTTTCAATAATCTAAACAAGGCCCGACTTGGATACCATTTGATATATGCACTTTTGTTTTAAAAATTTGGAACATAATGGGATTCCAACTCTTAAAGTGATTTTATCACATGGGAGTGTTGAGACTCAATCTCCAAATTCTTAAGACTTGGGACATTCTTTCAACTGATTCCCCTTATCATATTTTAGTGTTTGTCATAAGCCCAAGGTTAGGGTTACCATGTAAAACATCATTTAATGGACTAATCGTCACCATATGTTTGTTCATGTTGATCCTCTTCCACAAGGAATCCTTCACATTTAAAAAAACCTTGAAGTTTAGAAAACCTTGACATCATGTGAATTATGCATATGGAACTTTTCTTTTATAGAGGACATGGTATTGATAGGGGGTGTTCAAAAATCTAGTTTAAAAGATTGCACATCCTCCTTTTCTACCCATGGAAGGAGGTATGGGGAAAATAGTGGGTTGTTTGGCATATTGTTATAATAGATCATAACCACAAGTTATATCATGCACAATAAAAAATACTTCAACATACATACAAATGTAAGAATATTGCAAAGGCATTCATTGCATTAAATAACACATGGGGGCTTCCACTTATGTATTACACTATTGATGGAAGTTGGAACTTATAATTTTGTTGAGGAGGAAGATTGTCATTGTCTTCATCTCCAATGGAAAAGTTATGCATTTAAAGCATAGGTTGTTTGAACTTTGTATTGCAAATAAACATCTTACCCATAACTCAATGTCACCTTCCAAACAAAAAAAATGGTGCCTCGATTCCAAAGTAGTGAGGAAAATAAAATCAATAAAACATAAATCAAGAGGTTGTAAGGAGGAAAAAGAAATGCAAATCAAAATTTGAGAAGCTATGTAATAATATTTTACATGTATGTAGATTTTTAAAAAGAAGAATCATATCTATGCTCATAGTAAGGTCAAGGATATGTGATGCAAGTGGGATAGTAATTTATATGAAAGCAAGATTAATCTTGTGCCCCTCACCATGCTTAATATGGGGATTGCTTTGAAAACATGTCATCTTTAAGCTTGTTGTAAAACACATCAATGTCATATGGGTCTACAAGCAAATCAACTTATTCACCTATATCGAAGAACTTGAACTTGAATGTTTATGTTGCATAAACAAAGACATTGAAAATGATTTATTTTGGAAAAATAAGAGATGAGATTCAAAACACATATATCATGTGACAAAGAAACATGCATTGAATGTAGTAAACTTTTCACTTTTCTAAAAAAATTGTGCAATAGAATGAAATTGATGTAAGAGTTTTTTTTTAAAATTTTGAAAACAAAACATCTTTTGGCACAAAATCTCACTTGCTCCACAAAATTTGCATCTTCTCTTTGAATGAAAATTATACATCCATTAGAGTTATCTGTAAAGTCACCCTCTGTTTCACCCCCTATCCCCTCTGCTTTTTCCCCCTATCCCTCTTTCAGTGGTATCTGCAAAGTAAAGAAATTTTATTAAATCTGGGTATGAAATGGTGAAACTCAGCATTTAATGCTCAAGGTTTGAGAGTAATTATAGTAGTTGTACAGGTAGGAGCAGTGAAAATATATGTAACAGCAGTGCAGGCGCTCAGGTTAAAGGAAACACAGAATGAAACTCAGTTTACCACCGGAACTGGTGGAAAAACTAGTTTGGGTCCCAGTTATTTCCTTTTGTAAAATTTTCATTCCCAGTTCCACATTTGATGCCCTGTTATGCCGAAACTGGCCGTTCTCGCCCCCTAATCGCCTGACTTTACGGATAACTCTATTGTTTTCTTAGAAAAAATCGGCAAGCTCAAAAGTGTAACTCCAATATTCTAACTTGAAAAATCTTCCACATTGTAATGCTTTGGGCATCTAGATAGCCAATAACATGATTATTGTCAATGCAATCAACAAGATCATGTTGATTGCTTGTTTGTGCCAACAATGAATGGGTAATGGAAGGCCTAGAAGGTCCCCCTCTGTCCTCACTATCTTCAAACAACATATCAATTACATATCAAAAAATTCAACCCAATGCAATTCTAAGTTGACCAAGAACATCACATTTTAATTCTCAACTTCTGTAGCTTTTGGACCCCTTGCCTACTACCACTTCAAATATTCTATATGCTATTGGTAGCTGAAGGATGATTTCTAGAGCATCAAGATTTTGAACTTAGTAATGATGTTTGAGTCATGTCCTTCACATTTTCTTCCTTGTACTCTTCCCTTTTCTTCTTGGGCCAAAGTCTTGCAGATTCACATCATTTCCTCTTGACCCTTGTTCACTTCGAGCTTTTTATAATCCATGTCCCAAAAATCAAACTTACACACATCTTCCAAATTAAGAATCCACCCAACTCCAATTCTTAGGTTGCTCCATGCCAAATAGTGCCTAAAATGCATCTTCCAAATTAAGAACCCAGCCAACTCCATCTCTTAGGTTGCTCTATGCCAAAATGCATCTTCCAAATTAGGAACCCAACCAAATCCACCTCTTAGGTTGATCCATGGCAAATGATGTCAACAATGCTAGACATGTATGTTGTGCTCCACAAACTCCTCTAAGATTGCTCCATGCTGAATAATGCCAAAAATGCTAGTAATGTATGTTGTGCTCGACAAATTCCACCTCTTTGGTTTGCTCCATGCCATATAGTGCCAAAAATGCTAGTCATGTATGTTGTGCTCGACAAATTCCACCTCTTTGGTTGCTCCATGCCAAATAGTGCCAACAGTGCTAGTCATGTATGCTGTGCTCAACACTTCCACAGTACATACACAATCCAAACACAACATTTGTAAAACTAAAGCAACAAGGAAATTTTTAAAAGGCTTCAAATGTAAGCCCAAAGAAATTTTGTATCCTTCTTTTTTTAACATTGACCCTAAAACCCTAAACCCTAACTGCACAATCAATTTGGCATTGGCCCTAAAACCCTGAACTCTAATTGTCCACTCACTTTCGCATTGACCCTAAATTCAAAAACCTTAAACCCTAAATGCCCAATCATTTTTGCATTGATCCTAAAAGTTTGCATTGACCAATAGCACTTGTTAACAATGAAACCCATAATGTGTATTCCTGAATTGGGTCAAACATATGTAAAACCAGTTCAAAATGCTCAATCAGAATCATCCTGAAATCCAATCCAGTCAAGCAAGTTTTCAAGCAATTGGTGATCCATTTCATTATACTGCACTAGCCATTGTAGAATGAAATTTTTGCTCTACAGATGATTAGTGCCTCAAATAAACAGTCAACCATGCACCATTATAAAACTCCAAACCCCATGAATGTAAATATTCAGCAGAAAAAAACCTGACTATCTATTTGACATCCCACTACCATGTTGTAACCTTGGGACTCTGTAATTGAGGTCAGTATTCATAGAACTCCACATGTATCTGCGTACTTCAGTGCAGTTGCTCCTTTCCTGTGTAATAGGTGCACAAATCTCTAAAAGCTACACTATATTCACTAGTCTCTGTTAACTTAATCTAATCAGACTTTCTTTTCTCACAAGTGCATCCTTTTCCACCTCACCAAAAACTCAGGACAATCTTGGTACCTGAAAAAGAGAGATAAAAAACTGAAAAACGAGCATTTCAGGGAATGTCACTTGACACCTAATTAAGTTGACAGAATCTAGCCACAGCTTTAACTAGAGAAGCTATTCAGCATTGTTCCTTATCAAAGCCCTCTTCTATCAGTAGACTGAATCTAAAACTAGCAATACACAAAACACACATGATTATGGAACCAGCATGTCAGGGAACAAAACTCTAAATAGCTCTGCAATACAACCCTCCTCAGCAGCTTCACAGATTAAAAAGCTGTCTTCCCTAGTAATCCTTCTAATAAGGAGCAACTTAACCTAATCAGAAGACATTTACAAGTTTTCTGTAATGACAACAGCCAGTCCAAGCCCACGAAGAATCAAAGCCCACATGACAGAGGAATGGGTTTGTGTGAAGGTGATGCCTTTTGGTCAGAGAGAGGATCAGAAGCTAACATTTCTGCCCGCTGCACAGTCACAACAGTCTCTCTGGTACAAAAAAACTGTGTCTATGAAAATAATCAAACCTCAGTCTCAATGTGCTCTAGATCCACCAGTCCCCCTCACACCAATCCAATCAGTCATCACTCTGACATGCTTCGCATCTGCAACCAACAACTGCTGATGTTTCAGTTCTTGCCTATTTTTCTCTCCCATGTACAACCATCACCGTCAGCACTCTAGCACATACCTACTCTCCTGCTGGGAGATACTCACCAGCACACAGAGCAAAACTCCCTAAACTGATTCCAAGTGATAGTCCAGTAGGATGCCATAAGGCTGATGATGCAACAAGAAACTTGCATGACTTATATAACTAAGGAGAAGATGAAGTTATCTTTACAGCACAACTTCTAAACCCTGCTCCCCTGTATACCATGATGAACCAGAAGCCCTTTCCTCCCCATCAGACATACACCTAATCCACTCTGCTCCTCAAAGAATCCAACCCATCTGGGACTTTGCTGGCATGGTGGGATGAATTGCTTCAGTGCCTCCCTAGTTTAGGAGAAGTGAATTTGTGAAGCCTTTAGATCTGTAATGGGACATTTTTGGGGTGCAATATCCAATGACAAAAGTAATCACTGACAACTCTATGGTTCCACAGCACTAGCTGTTGGCGCAACACCTACAGCCACCATTGAGAGAGATGATGTTGGGTGCACTTGATTTGAATTCAATGTTCCTTGTTGTACTGCTGCAGAACTACCCGACAACAAAGGTGACTGCACATCTGACACAATATGTCCATTTGAGATATTGTTATTTGCCAAGCAGTTTGGTAAATTGCTGATAGTAGATGAAGGCACCACTGATTTCATCACATGGCTTCGGGATGACATATTATCACCATCATTGCTTCCTGAAAACTGCCCATTGCTTGATTTTTCATGAATTGGGCTGCCGGTTTGTTGCACAGAAGAAGGCTGAGGGATTGGAGAGGGGCCGGCAGCTGATGAGGAAGTAGCTGTTCTCACAGATGCTGGAACTTGCATTGGTCTGATGCTGTTAAGCTGTTCTGGGTTGCTTAATTCTGCAAAAAAATTTACATAGCAGTGTTAAAAACTGAATCAACTTGAGATCCGTGACCTGCTGAAGTTTTCACATCACTTGGTTTCCCACATGACCTCCAACAGCAGCAGCAGACTGTGAATGAGGAGAAAAGCTGTTGTGCTCTATGACTGAAAGTAGGACTGGATGACTGGATGTCATACCTTCTGAATTGAACTGAGGATGCAAAGAAGCAGGACCTGGACTGCTTCCCCTCTGTGATCCAGATCCAGGCAAAGGTGATGCTGAGAGATTAGATGGAGCTGGCCTTACATTTTCTGAACCAGAGCTCTGACCTGAATTTGCAATGTTGCCACTGTTGCTTTGTCCTGAAATGGCGGCAGGAGTCAGCAACAAACTGCCATTTGCATTAGAACCAGAAAATGAGGAAGCTAACTGCTGTTGCTGGTGCTGTTGGTTGGATTGCTGTGCTGGTTGTTGGTTAGTGGGATTTTGCTGTGGCTGTGGCTGTATCAAAGGAGGACTACATTGTTGCTGTTGCTGCAATTGCTGAGGATGCTGTTGTGGAGGTGATGGCAAGGGCTGAGACTGAGACTGTGGGTGTTGAAGCTGCTGGAACATCTGGGTCTGTTGCTGTGGCAAAAGCTGTGGCTGTTGCCGCATTTGCATTTGCTGCTGTTGGGAATCATGCTGCTTATGTGTCTGTGAGGGCTGCTGGTGTTGCTGCTGCATTGATGGTGCATGTTGCTGAGGAACTTGTGGCTGCACCATTGGGTGAGAATTCTGGGTCACCAGCTGTTGTGGCTGCTGTTGAGACAGTTTTGCTGAAACACTCTGATTTCCAAGATTGGTACTGGGACCCAGAATGACATGCTGAGAAAGTGCAGATGAGGAATTGCGTTTGCCTGAGGCAGGCCCCACTGACTTTTGTGAGGTTGGAAAGGCAGTAGAACCCTTCACATAAGACCCCTGTTTGGCCCCAGCTGCTCCTGATGACTGTGGCCCTGTTGGAAGTGGATAGAATGGAGTGGGACTTGAAGATGCAGGAGGCCCTAAAACTGCAGAGGATGCCCAGGATGCTGATCCTGTGTGTGGAGCCACTTGTGGCAAGTGTGATTGTTGCAGCTGAGATTGTGGGCTTTGCACCTTTGCCATGGCAGCAGCAAGCACTGCCTTTGGATCAGTTCCCGGAGCAGTTGGCATTGAACTGATTGGGGTCCTATGTGAAAGCTTCGATTGTGTGTGCTGTGCAGTTGAAGTCTGTCTTGCTCCTTGGATAGCAGGTATGGCAGTTTGCCCTGCTATTGATAATCCTGGCCCAGATACCTTGGCAGTCAAAGCGGGAGCTACTTGCGGATGACAATCAATATAGATATTCATATTTGACTGAGTCAAGGCAGCTGAGATTGCAGTGTTTGGACCTGTCATTCCTTTTGAGCGGACTGTAGAGTGCTTAGGGGCCTGACTTGCCTGTGCAAAAGGTGGTGGCACACCTCCTTCAGCACTATGGCCAGTTGGATGGGTGGACATGATTGCACTTGTGGAATTGGTAAAATTCACTGCTGGTGCCAAATAGTGAGTGTTTCCTGTTATTGGCAAGCTGTCCAAGGCAATTCGAGGCATTGGAGAAGATAAACCAATTGTTCGTTTTGAACTCATCTTCCTGTCATCACCAGGATCTTGCTCCTGTCCACCATTAGTATTAGTAGTATAGTTGTTGGCATCAGCAACCATGCGTCCTTCCTCCACACCCTGTGGCCCTCTTTGCACCTGACTGGATCTATGCTGCCGTTGCTGCTGGAGCTGTTGTTGCTGGTGCTGTTGTTGCTGGTGCTGGTGCTGCTGGTATTGGAGTTGGTGCATCTGTAGCTGCTGCCGCTGACTAAGAGATGGGTGAGCACTAGAGCCTGATGAGTGATGAGGGGATTGAGGGGGATGGCTGTGCACAACCTCAGCCATGCTCTGCAGCATAGCATGGCCTTGGGGTGCCATTACAGCAGCTACTGGTGCAAGCCCCAATGGTCCAGGACCAACTGGGCCTCTGTTCATTGTAGCCGTCATTGCCATGGCTGAGAATGCCTGAGAAGCCTCAGCATCCAGTCCTTTCAAATTAGTTTGCAGCTGCTGTGCAACAGCTTGCTGCTGTTGTTGCATTTGAGAGGATGTAGAAGACTGTGCCTGAGATGCTTGAAGCTGATGTACAGAGGCATGCCGCTGTTGCTGCTGCTGCTGATGATGATGACGATCCTGCTTATTTTGCTTCCCTAAAGCAGCAAAAATGCTGAAATCCTGATGCGAGGACAGACTCTGCACTGAGGCTGGGGGAATGCTCACATTTGCAGCAGGGGTATTAGGATACCCTTGACTATATGGAGGTCTGTGTAAGGTTGGGAATTTGCTCTCAGCCATAGAGCCACTGTCTCCTCCAGAAGGCCCATCTTGAAAATCTCTGTCAGATTGAGGTTGAAGCTGCTGCCGCTGTGAAGAGGAATGGGATGGGGATTGTGGTGGGGGCTGTTGTGGTTGTGGCGATCCTGCAGGTGGGAATCTATGTAACCCCTGTTGTTGTTGCTGTTGCTTCTGTAGAGGCACAGATCCACCATTTGCAACAACCGATGTATGATGCACAGGCTGTTGTGAAGGTGAAAGTAAATGCTGCCCAAAGAAGGGGGAACCAGCAAAATACTGTGCTGCAACCTGCACATCACACAACTCAAGTTCAACTAGCAGTTATCTAGAGCCTTCACAAGTTGAGAAAGAGCCTCTTCCAGGAGAGCAAAGCTCGATCAAGAGAGATTGCAGTATCCTGACCTGTTGGGTACCCATGAGTGCCGGAGAACCACTGAAACTCTGAGGTCCAAAATGGAGCCCTGGATACTGATGGTATGAGAAACCTGGGTTCTGCATCACAGCATGCAAATTCTGCTCCTGTACAGAGGGAGCACTGGCAGCAACCTGGTTGTTTGCCCCTGACCCAGACCCTGCTCCTGGTGGACCACTGTTCCTTGCCATTGGAGTGCTTGTTCTTGGACCGGAGGTGCTACCTGGCAATGCTGGGTTTCCCGTATTCAAAGCACCACTGACAACACCATTAACTCCAGTACTCGAATTGTTGCTGCTGACCATCATAATTGTTCCAGCTTGTGCCCCAAATGCTGCTCCCGCCTATATAGCAAACTCCCACATATTATCAGCAAAACTTTGGAGAGGCCTTGTTCATCACTATGAGTATACACAAAACTTCAGTGAACATCACAGAAAAAATAAGAGCAAATTGTTTAAACTATTGATCAGGAACGTGAGGAAGCATGAGTGTGAAAGGAAAAGCAGCATTTACAACAGTTAAAAGTTCAAACTGAACCTGCAGGCAAAGAGTTGGCTGTTGCTGTTGTGGAGCCAGACTCCAATTTAGACCTTCCATGAAGGTGGGTCCTGCTATCCTCTCCTTCTCCCACTCTTTGGTGCCTGGGATGGTAGTGGCACCTAAACCTTGGTGTCCGACTCCAAGACCTGCACCCAATGCAATACCAGAGCTCCTTGGAGGACTTGCTACTGCAGCCACCTGGGTTCCTCCTGCTCCACTATTTCCACAGAGAGCATCAGGAGGTGGAAGTGACATGTTTGACAAATTGGCGTTGTATGACTTTCCTCCATAAAGTCCTGCCGAAAAGAAATGATGTCGGTTCACCTGCTGCTGTGCATCAATGAAATGTGCAATCCGCACATGAGATGCACAGCGCTTCCATGGCTGCTGTGGTGGCAACCTCAAGAAAGGAGATACCTGCATCAACAAATCCCTCTATGTCAAAGGGCTCCAAGAACTTGAGAACCAACACCCAAATAGCACAATCCTGAACACCCTTGTGAATTGTAGTCCCTGCTTCAATGACATCATACTTCTGAAGAGCTTAAACTCTGAGTATGTAACAAAATGTAGCATAAGAGTTTACCCTTGGTAGTGGGTTCTCATCTACTGAAGAAGCACCACTCACAGCAGCTGCAGGCCAAGCAGCTGCCAGTGCAGCAGCAGCAGCCGCTGCTGCTGCTGCTGATGGGAAGTACCTGCACAATTGCAAGAAATATTCAACATAGGATTGATTGCTTGTGTTGACATAAGAATGAACAAAACAAGGTTGCCCACAGAATTGCAATATGAAGCAGACCACCATAACTTACCCCAGGGAGGGCATAACTCCTGGCCAACCAGGCATTCCTGGAGAAATGGGTGAAGCTGCTGTTGAAGCCAGAAGAGAACCTGCCACTGCAGTACCCACAGATGCAGCTGCATATAACCAGCCCATCTCAAGTCACTTGACAATGGCAAAGCTTATCAAGTAATCTCAAAGCAAGCTGCCATACTGTTCTCAAGAAAGAAGGTAAGTTTGAAGCAACTCACAAGTTTTTTCAGATTTTTGAGGTCTTAGCTCAGGCTTAACACCTTCGCTTGCCTGTGGCAGTGGCAGTTTGGTCAAATCGGTTCTTTCTCTGTCCTCACTTTCTTGTTCCTTTGGCATCTCTGTCTCTGTCTCTTCTCTTTCTTGCTGCTCTGTCTCTTGCCTCTTCTCAGAGCTCTCTTTTTCTATCCAACCATTAGCAACTGGAGAGATGACACTTGAATCTCCCTGTGCAAGAAGACCCATTTGCAAAATCAGATAATTACAAATCAACTAACAAATATGATTCCACAAAGAGAAACAAAGAATGTCACAAACTGAAAAAGCATGCAGCCAGTTTGTACTCTGACTTCATATGTTGGCATACCAGAGGGTTCTCTGGCCCTTCTTCCACTGGCATTTCAGCAACATTGTTACTTCCCTCACTTAATGAACCCAATGCTGGCTTGGACGGAGGGGCCTGCAGAGAAAGCACACACCTTGTCGGATATGTGACACAATCCTATATGCCACACAAAACTGATATAAAGACTTGTAAACAGGGAACAAGAAGATGGAAGCACAACTCACCATTAAATCAATGTCAAGTTTCTTGACTTGAGCACCCTCACCTGCAGGAGCTGGTTGCACAGATCTGAAACAGATTTGAATCCCCAGTTAACCAGAGAGAATACAGAACTTTGCTTGATCATCACATGCATTGAGTAGAGCAATCTAACCAACTCAATGCACACAGACATGCATCTATGTGTATATCACCAAATTGACCAAGACTAACCTTTTTGCAATATCCACTTCAGTTGCAGCATCACTAGGGACAGGGCTGGTGGTGGTGGCTGCATCCACCTCCTGGATGCCTGTAGTTGGACTATCCAATTTGAGAACTGCAGGTTTTTTATCTATGGGTAGTACAGAGTCAGGTTTGTTCTCATCAGATATATTCCTGGTCACTTCTCCATTGGCCATTTTTTTCTCCAGTTTCTCATTCTCCTGTTCCACACTACTGTCATGTTGTGTTGAAGCAGCTGGTACTGGCAGAACTGGTGCCCCAATAGGACTACTGGAAGCAGGGCCCGGATTTGTCATAGTTGCACTTGTAGTGGGTTCTATTTTCACAGAATCTTTGTCTACAACACCTACTGGGTGGTCTTCAGCTACCAGGCAGACTTCACTTTGGTCAATCTCTTTAGACTGTGGAGCAGCCAACCCATGAGAACTTGACACTGCACTAGGAGTGCTCGTAATTAAACCAGCTTGTAGATGTGCTCCCTCATCTGGGCGAGTTCTGATGCGAGGTCGTTTTTTCTTTGGAGCTGCCAACACAACTGTCACAATATAAGGCTCTAGAATGACTGTTAGCATTTGCAAGCTTGGAGGTAGGCAAGAATGACTAAGCATGATGGGAACACTTGAGCAACAGGCCACTGGCATGCAGATTCTGAAGGTAGTTCATCAATCTACCCATGCGAAGTCAATACTACGTACAACACCAGATGTACCACTGTCTAGGCCTTTTGTTGGGGAATGGTGTCATGCCATGGATGACTGAGTCCAAGAATGACTCTGATGAGAAAATTCAATGTCAGAATCCTAACTGCACATATCTGCAGCAGGCATGTGTTCACATGCAAAAGCACATGACATAACACAGTGCCAGATTTGAGAAGTCTCATCCCATGGTTCACCACAGAACAAGGTTGAAGCCATTGATCTGTTGGAAGTGCGTATGTCTAAGCTCCTAGATACTGCACAGGCATGGAGGATAACTAGAAGAAAAAATAATTCAACCCATGTTGAAATTAGCTGAAAACAGATGTAAGGGCATACCCTCAGCAAAGGGTGGAGCCACCACAGATGAAGGAGAGGAAGAGGCAACAGGGGATGCAGCTGCTGGTGAAGGGCTGGATAGCTCTGTAGACACAGTATTAGGAGCGAGAATCTGTGAAGGAGGAGCAGTTCCATTTGAAGGCTGGGCTGCACAAGATATGAATTGCACTGACCCAGAAGCCAATGACTTTGCCTCTGGCTTTGATTCAGGTTTCAAATCCATTCTTCGATTAAACACAGAAGGATGGGGTGTAAGTCTTGCAAGATCAAATAAGGCCTCTGCCACTTCAACCTCCTCTGAGACAGTAGGTGGAGATACCTGTCATCAAGACATTACTACCCAACATGAGTTCTTTGAGCTCAACAGAGGAACTGCAAATCATAATGCAAACTGCTTTTCAACCCCTTTCCCAAACTTTTCCTGAGCCAAACCTCATGGACCTCCCCATGAAGTTCTTGAGCACACATAGACCAGAACACATTTCCAACACATGCAGTAACATGTCCACTCTTCATCAGACTACCACAGCTGGGAGAAGATACAGACACTGAGGCACTCCTGTTACCTTGAGCAGCTTAGAAGCCTTGGGTTTTGGTCCACTTGGTTTCTGCAGGAAAAAGAAAATGCTGCAATCAGTACTAGGCATCCAGTGCTAAAGTTGAGGAGATGCGATGAGGAAAAAGAACAAGAAGTTGTGGAGGTGTGATAAATAAGAATTACCATTCTTCTTCTGGGCTTCAGGGTAACAGCAGATGACAATGAAAGAGTGCTTGATGGTGCAGGAGTGGGAGAAGCAACTGGGGGAGGTGGGTGAGATGGAGTCTCCACAACTGGAGGTGGGGGGAGGGACTCATGTGCCCGTTTGGGAACTGCTGCAGTTGTGTATCAGAAAGTCAAAACAACTCCAAAAATCAACATTGACAGAACTTCCAATCGCATAGGGCAGCAACAATACTTTATAAGTCTACACACACCTGAGCGAGCCTTCCTGGGCACAGTTGGGAGATCATTCCTGATGCTGAAATCCTCAACACCCTGCAAATCCTGAAAAATGACAGTCAAAATGCCTGGAAGAAAAGCCTTACCTGAGTTGCCAATATGGTGGTCAATCCAAAGAGAGGTACAAATGAGAAATCTGCTCACTGTCAGCTTGAAGACACATAGCTCAGTTCTGACTACTATCATGAAAAAAAAGGGATAGAAGACAGACCAAAGATGTCCCTGTACACAAGGCAACTGAGAGAAAAGATAACTCCAGCTTAGGGGTTACTATGACTAGCTGAAATCTCACCTTCACTTGTGACCTTGATTTGGGAGGGCGGCGAGGAATAGGGGGAGGTGGAAGATCATCATCATCCTCATCATCATCGTCGTCATCATCGTCATCTTCTTCTTCAGAACCCACCATATCCAAATCATGGGTCACATCCTCTGACTCATCAGCAGCAATAGCACCACAAACTTGCACCTGTATCTCATGTAATCCCTGCCGTTTTCTTCTCTTAATACGAGAAAGTGACACTACACTGGTGGTTGAAACCAATGCTGCTTTCCCAGACATGAGACCATTACTACTACTACTAATAATGCTATTCTTCTTGGGTAGTCTTTCCCGCAGTCTTGCATTGTTGTTGTTGTTGTTGTTGTTGTTGTGACCATCATCCATAGTGTTGTCATCACAATCATCACTAACTGTGGAAAACATGTTCCCACAAAATCCACATCCCCCACCCCCCCCCCACACACACAATAATCAAACAATCAGTCAGATGTCTGCCTGCACAATTGAACAAATCCGATGCCTGCACAAAATCAAACAGTCAGAGATGTCTGTCTGCATCATCAAGTTTTAAACCCTTCTGACAAGGAGGGCCAATCTTCTTCATGTCATAGATAGATAAAGATCCTATCTGCAGAGCTTGTTGCAAGTAGTAAAGTCATGTGTTTTGTTTGCAACCATGAATTGCATGATGCTTCTACTACCTTGAATGGGTAGTGTATAAAGCACCATGAGAGCTTGGATGCTTATGTGATAGAAGTTGTGCAATTCCAAACTCTGGTCATATCACTTTTGACAAAATGCAGTTGGATGAAACAGAAGGTGGAGCAAGGAGATCATCATCACAGAGCTATATTCCTCAACAAGCCATCTGGCAAGCAAGTCCCCATGCAACATTGAATGAATTCAATTGATAGCAAAAAAGCAGCAAGTGTAGACACCTCCTCTCTTGCACCCACAACAATTCTGTAACAACCTTCTGTGTTGTTTGATGATGATGCAGACATACTGACTGTTTGATTTTGTGGCATCACAAAACACATCTTTTGTCTGCTAAAAACAAAAAGGGATCTTCTTGTCAAGCAAGCAAGCTCTGTCTCCCCTGTTCAAAAGTCTGCAGAGTTTTTCTACATTCTGCTGGGTGGGTTGCTGGTGGGACAGACAGATCGGGGGAAATCAGATTGCTAGCATGTGTGTTGTGATGGGACTTTCCAACAAGAAAGCCCTGTGGCATGGGGCTCAACCTGCTGCTGCTGCGGCGGCGTCTTTGAATCCGCTCGTGCGAGGACGGCGAGGTGCAGACACGGGACCTCCTCGGTCTGCTGCGCCACTACGCCGGCCCTCTCGCCCTCTATCCATCACGAGGAGGACGAGGAGGAGGGCGGCGCAGAACTTAGACCACCTGCCTTGGTCCGCACACTTGGGTACACCATACCATACGGATCTCCTTGCGCTAACGGATCCTCTTCTTCCCCCCCCCCTTCGATGCACAGACAGAAAGATGGAAAATTCTCTTGTGCCCCGCGGAGAGCAGACGCCTACAACAACCACGTGCTGCACCGGGGAATCGATCTCTCGAAGCTTGCAAACAAGCTAGAGACAGAAGCCGTACTCTAGAAGCAACGCTCGAGTATCAAGACTCTCTCACAGCTGCAAATACAATATAGCATTGATGGATGCGAGGGATTGCCGCACACATCCCCTTTGCATCTTCTGGAACACGAATGAGGATTACTATCGGTCGTCATTTCACTCAAGCACTTTGCCGCGCAGAATGGATTCAAGCCCCTGCGTGATTGTCAAGAAAACACCGGCTTCTTCTCCCTCTTATAATGAGCAAAACACACCAGGAGTTCCCAACAATAAGGAAGATAAAAGTCGGTCCAATAACAAGCTACAACAACAAGGAACGCAAAGGTGGAAACACAAGAAGACCCAAGAGCTCCTAGCAGCAGCAGCAGCAAACGGAGGGGAACTAGAAAAACAAAAAAACAAGAGTAACCAGTAGCAAGCACAAAGGCGAAGAAGAAGAAGAAGCAGAGCCACAACAAAAACAGCCCAAAACAGAAATGAAAGCCCAACCTTCAATCAATCACATGGGTATTGTATGCGGAGAAACAACGAGCACAGAGAAGAGAAACTACAAACGGAGGGAACTTTGTAAAGGTACAGATGCACCTCAAAATGAACACCGACTCCGCACACCACCAACAACAACAACAATCAGAATCCACCAACAACAAGAGCAGCACCAACAACAACAACAACAAACAACACCAGCAGCAGCAGAGGACAAGCTAGCTCTTGTGCACCCCATGAGCTTTCCACATTCATCCACATCCTTACACATCCATCAGATACATATACCCATTCTATCCCATTCCATGCACATAGGTACATCCACACCAACCCCTTCCATACATCCACCACACCCATGGGATCCATCCACACACACACACACACACACACACACATGTAGTTCATCCATGAGCATCCGTCCATCCATCCTTATGCGCATCCATCCGCACCCCCCTTACATCCACCATGGCATGATGAGGCCCATCGTAGTCAGTATAAAAACAAAACCAAAAATTATTATTATTATAATTAATAAATAAATAAAAGAAATAAAAAGAAATACATCATTATTCCCCCACCCAACTAATCATCCACCATGATTCATCATCCTTTTGAACTGAGCTGAAGTTTACCTTCTCGAAGTTACCTTCTTTTACCTTATTTTACCTAAGTTACTTTCTACTACGCAGCTTTTGCATGTGCTCAAACGCTTCCCACCACGTGTACGTACGGTCTTACTTTTAAGTACCTACCAGCCTACCTTTCGTTTCTCTCTCTCACTATTATCAACGTGTCCGTCGTGTCGTACATTTATACTACACTGAATACGTATATTATACTAAATAAAGGTACGTAGGTACCTACCTACCTACCTACCTACCTACTTACTTGGCCGCCGATTTTTAACTTACATTCCTCCGTGCTGGGCTTGCTTGGCTGCCCTGGAACCAAAGTTTTTTTTTTTTTTTTTTGGGGGGAGCGGGGGGGTAGAAAACGGGCATCAACATTTACATCCAAAACTTCCATTTATTGTTACACCCAAAACCGGGCACAAACCTATTTGAACATTAATTTCTGGGCAGTGTGGGATGCAAACTTTCCCAATCGGTCAGCTTC
>Ga0116229_10002165_pt1 | contig 31534 bp, 25 predicted proteins | sample S1TSphgellanicum_3_FD_87313 | JGI IMG/M metagenome (GOLD analysis project Ga0116229, IMG submission 87313) | Host-associated microbial communities from peat moss isolated from Minnesota, USA - S1T2_Fc - Sphagnum magellanicum MG | ecosystem: Host-associated > Plants > Peat moss > Unclassified...
AGATGGCACTACGGACGTGACGCTACAAATCGCCCGGGAGCTTTGCAACGTTGGCGGGCAAGAATGCGACATTGCAAATCGCCAAAAGCTCTATAGTGATGGTGGGTGGTAACACGACGGACGTTGTGCTACAGATTGCTTAGGAACTCTGCAGCAATGGCGGGCGGCGATGTAATGGATGCCACGCTATAGATCACCCAGGAACTCTACAATGATGGCATGTAGAAGAGAAATTTTTTTTTCCTTCTTCTTGCTTGATGCTGCACTTGGCCTAGCAATCTTCAAGAGTCTTCAAGGCTTCCCTAGCCTCTTCCAATAAAACGTTATCACCAACTACTACTACCAGAAACAAGTCGGAGGAGAACAAAACAAGAACAATAATGAATTTGTTAAGGAAGAACAAGGAAAGCTGGCATCTTCCCTAGAATGAGCGAGCGACGTCTAGTCTAGTAGTAAGGAGTTGAGGAGTCGGCAAACAGTTCACCCTAGCCACCCACTCTAGATTTAGAATTCTCTACCAACAACAACCCACACCCACGAGAGTTTTTTGGGTCTAGACCACCACACCGGATGGGAGGGATTGTAACAACCACAAAGTAACTTGAAGAGGGAAGGCATCTGCTGGAAGAAGATCATGATCATGATGTTCCACAATAGGTGTGAGCAAGAAAAGCAGATTGACGAAAAAAAAATTTTGAACAAAGAAGTGATCCCACATACTAGTTTTAGTGCTGCATCCATCAAAACATCCTTATCGTCATTGTGGTTACAATAGTAGCAACGAATCAAACTTTCCTACGAGTAACAATGCGAGAGTCCGGCTTCAACAAATTCTTGAACTTACTCACCTAGTAGCAAGCAGTTGTAGTTGCAGGAGGAAGACAAGGACCTAATTTGTTGCTATAGATTAGTCCCCCACTAAGAGAGTGTTGTTTGCTCTTCTTATGTTGCAACACGCACACACGCACACTCATCACTTCTCCAACACCTCCTTGGTTTTTCTTATGATCTCAAAGCAATGGCGGTTCTTGCCAAGGTGAAGATTTTGGGTAGTGGCACCTAGGGGCTTACTACACTTGTGGCTTTCTCCTATAGAACCAGTAGAACTAGATTCTGCGGCATAAAAAGAAGTAGAAGCAATTCAAGTACACAAAAAACCAACAAGCAAAAGAAGCCCAAGAAACTCAAAGCTAGGAAAAATCTGCTGCTTTCAACATTAAGTGACAGAGAGTAGTTTTTCTAGAATTAAATTGAAAAGAAGGAAAGAAAGACGTAATGTATGTAAACGGTGGCCATGTAATAGCTGTCATGAGCATCTAGAAATCCAGTTTGACTATGGAGGAAACTTTCCCTAACAAAGGAATTCTAAAAAAACTAACCAGAAAAGGGAAAAGCTTGGCCTTTTATACAGCCATCAACAACCTGAAACCTTAAACAAGGCATAACCCTAAAACACTTAATAGCATACAATAACCTAAGAACATACATTAACTCTAAAAGACATGATTGGCATGCTCATAACCGGCCGTCGTGTATAAGGCCATGCATACAAGCATGACAATTTGATGTTGGGCTCACATTGACTTGGAAACCATGTTTATATTTTGTTGTGTTCAACATGGAACCATTTAACTCCATAGGTTGTGTTGGTTATTTTGTTAACTTTTTCACCTCAAAGGTTAGATTAAAAAGAAGATCATGTTCTAGTGAGAGTGTAAGGCCAAAGTTGTATGAAGAAGATGAGGCCTTTTCACGACAGATGGAGGAAGGACAAGCTCTAGAACTGGAAAGCATAGGTCTTTGACAAAATTGCAAATGGCTAATGCAAAGTGTCATCATGTAGAAATTGAAGCTTCCAAGGTTGTCATTGTTGTTCAAACTTGGTCCTTAATGACCATTGGGTTTCCTTTTAATGACCTTTCTTTGCCTAGAGAAGGTACCTAATTTGCAAGGGTTGTAGTTGAATAATGAATGTTATTATTGGGTCAAGATATACTACTACAATCATGGGGTATTGCATACATTCTCTAGGGTTGTTCAAGTTTGTCCAAACATGTCATAAAATTCTATGGAAATCAAAAAAAATTATGATGATGATGTTTGGGTTTGATTTGGGGGTTTTCGTTGGTTGTTGATGCTTCAAGACTATGTCAATTCCACTCAAGTGAGTCCTTTGAATATTTAGTATTTGATGTCCTTGACAAGGATGAACCAATTGATGAAAATGATGTAGCTACCACTAGAGGTATCATCACAGCTATAATCACCACCCATTCTACACAACACCCCTCTTGGCCCTTCATTGGGAATAGAATCACTAACTTCTATGTTAAGAATGTTGCCATAATCTTCTCAAAACCGAGTAAAAGTGCATGAATGAATGATAAAAAATATATGCAAGAATATTGGATATGCCCAATGATATATGCAAGATAGTTTAACAACCTGCCAAAATATTTGAATTTTTTTTAGTCGAAATTTTTAATAATTAAAAAAATTGCCGATTTTTTTGGAAAATAATTAATTATTTCAACAAAAACTGCAAAACCCTAACAGCAGTTACAGTAGTGTAGCCTGTGCGATTGGCCCAAGTGTGAACACATTGAGGGCTCAACTACTTTTTCCTTCCAAACCCATTTTTGCAATTTGTTTAAATTTCCAGCACCAAAATTCACTCAAAAATCAATATCTTCCACACCTTAGCTCTGAAAATTGTGAAATAAACTCTATTAGATCTGACTGGCCAAAGGCTTTCCAACAACACGAAGAACACCTCCAAATTCCAATAAAATTTTCAATTTCGATTTTATTTAGTTTTCATCGAGAAAATGGTTCAACGATCATTAGCTTCCACACTGTAGCTCTAAACAGTCTCAAACCAAATCGGTGTACCTGTACTCATCAAGAGCTTTCCAAAGATACCAAGAGCGCGGCATGAAGCGACACGGTTTGAGAGATCTCAGTGTGACAAACAAAACAAACTACCTTGTTTCATACATAGATTTTGACATCGTCAAATCAAATGAGAGATCTATCGATCCTTTATAGATGATGACTGTGTCCTGGTGGATGAATGATTCATCATCCACAAGGATGGGGGCACAACTTGTTACCTAGTCTCGTTGTTCCCTCTTGCCGCTTCCTTGTTCCCTCTCGAAGCGACAGGCGGAGAGAGAGAGGCAAAGCGCGCAAGGAGTGGAGAAGAGGAGGTGTAGATCGATCATCGCAGGGAGAAAACTAGAGTGGCGTTGAAGAAGAAACCAATACTGGGGGACACATAAGGATGAGTGAGGCACATACCCCACCCAAGTTGTTTGTGAACAAGCCCAAGAAAGGCCTGCAATCTCCGGGTACAAAACCCCTTTGTTGGATGATGCAGTTGGAATTTATTTTGCTTGTTGTTCACAGACCACACACACACAGAGCAGCAGCAGCGTTGTTTTTGATGCAGCTTTCATAAATGAAACCATGGTGTCTTCTTTGGCTCTGAGTCAAAAGAGTGCACAAAGTAGTTATAGTTCATGATGGGTTTAATGTGAGCAGCAGCAGATATATTGTACAACTTCTTTTGTTTTGTTTCTGGGAGTTGTTATGAGTAGAAATATTGCAAAGCATTTTTTTTGGGAATGCGCTCTGTACGGAATATGCTCAATATCACGATTTGTGTGTTGGGCTTGATCAGGTGGGGAGAAGGGAGATCCGGTGCCATCGGCGACTGTGCGACAGCCGACCGCAACACCTTTGAAGAAGGCTTCCCTCTGGAGTCGGTACAAGGGAGCAGCTGGGGCTCTTCTATTTGTCAACCTCGGAATTGGCGGTAACGTGATCTCAACCTCTTGAAATTCTCTTCTATGTTTTCCTCCACTCTGTATATCGGCTCCCAAGTTTCTCCAGGGTGTGAGCGTTTTTTTTCACACCTGGGCGAATGCTGTACAGGAGAAATATAGGGCAAGACAAAAATGATGATGTCAGTAGCACCTTGTCTGTGACATTTATTCTAGTGCAGTCTTCTCAAGATCATCAAGATACAGGATCAATGATTTAGTGTCAGTCCAGTTGGGCTCCAACTTGCTTCTGTCCGATTGCCTCTCTTTGTCTGTGATCAATCAAATGGGCACCTGTGTTGTCACGATCAGAAATCAGGGTTTGTTCTGCACTAGTTCTTGAGATCAATCAATGCAAAATCACCTTATCAATGTGATATTAACAAACTTTCAAGAGGCCTACCTGGTTCAGATTGGACATCCCTTCCTTTTGTCACAGTGAGGCCTGTATAGACAGTTTGTGCATCTCTATGCCTTAGAGTTAGATTCTTACTTGTAGATGCACAAACTAAAATGAAATGATGCTTAACCCTCACAAGCATGTTGCAGCTTGAATATAAATATAGTGCTGACCTCTATGTTAGCTACGTGCTTTTTGTTTCGAGTGCTAGCCAAAACCATGATTAAGTCTTCCCAGTGCTGCTGGGCATGTGACAGAAACTTGGGATGCAGATTCTGGATAATTGTTTGCCTGAAATTTCAGCAGATCATTATCTACTTATCTACATCCCCTGTGCAGTGCTGATGAAGTCAAAGTGTGGACTCATTGCAGCTAGGCACTGCTACTCACGGTGAAGGTGATGATCTGGTACTTCGTGAGTCATGCTAAAAAGGTTATGGCCACACTCATTCTTCTCTTGTGAGTTTTGGTTTTTCTGGAACTGACACACTGGTCACATTCAAAGTGTTATTGTTGGGTTTTTTCTGCAATTGTATAGATATGCTGTCAAGGTATGAAGCTAAAATCTTTTGCAAACTGGCTTCCCCAACTGGCAAGAACACAACATATTAGTAATGGTGAAAGGGAGTGCAAAGCCCTGACAGTCCAGTGGTTTACTGAGACTATGCATGCAAGTTACTGGTTTGTCTGCCTTAGGGCATGCAAGAGCAAACCAATTTGCTCACTTACATGTACCTCACAGAATGTCAGATGCCCAGAGTCCTTGTTTCACTTCTCTGTGTGTCTGCTGTTTAACAAGTCTTGATGGGAAGAATGCATCTGTCTCAAGTCATAGTTTGACTTTATACTGATCCCAGGTTAGTGAGTTTTTAGGGTTTGTATTCCTTTTTGCTATGTGCATGAATTTCTGTGTCATGTGATTTTCAACTGTGAAATGGCCACAACATCTCATGGTTATGGGTTCAATTTACCACTTTACCATACTTACAATAGCCAACCCAGCTAAAGTAGGGGCTGGTGGATAAACCAATTTCCATAGAGAAAGGTGGGTGCCTAGGATTTAAACCTTGGGAAGATCATACAACCTTTTCATGCAGGCTAGACAGTCTCCACCCTCTCAGATGCGGTAACCTTGGGGTCAGTATTCTCTCTACCATACTTAGTAGCAAACTTTGTGTCATTCCACTTTCCTCTGGTCTCCAAGTGTGGTATTGTTGTCATGTTTGAAATATAATGTGACAAACAGTCGGAGAACACAATCTGTCTCCTTGCACATCATCATTGTAATATAATCATTTGGATGATGCAGCATATGTGTTGTTTGGGAGGAAGCCAAATCCACAGACAACAGAGAAAGCACCTGATACAGAACCTGAGGCTCAGATAGCAAAGCCACAAGAAACTCCTCAACAAGCGCCTTCCACCATTATGGCCCCCACAAATACACCATCCCAGGAATGGGTTCCACCACCACCACCACCACCACCACCCAAACCAATTGTATCCTCTGAACAGCAACGTGAAATATTGCAGTGGATTCTTGAAGAGAAGAGAAAAATCAAACCCAGAAATAAGGTGGAGAAGGCTCAGATCAATGAGGAGAAGCAATATTTGAAGAAGCTTATCAGAGGACAGGAACTCCCTGTTCTATCATGAGATTTGCACATAGAGGTTACTTGGCAGGCATAAAGTCTGTCAGTGGGTTTTGCAGGTGCTGTTTGTCAAGGTCCATGCTGCTCTCACCTTTTTTGATGCAGGACCTCCTAACAGGGAGCTGTTGTAGTGATTGGATTCAATGGTCTAGTCATTCATTCTGGCACAACTGTACACAATAGCATTTTGGAAATCAAAGACGGGTGTTCAATGTGCTGATTGAGTTTGTTCGGGTATATGAGTAACCATTTGCTCTATGCAATCTGCTTCGCACACAGAAGGTTGGAAGACAAGTATCAGTATTTGCTGCAGTTGGATATTGATAGCCCATCAAGAAAAATCTGAAATTCTGATAGCCCAAGGGCATTTTGTGATGCAGACTAAAAGCAAAGCACACTCTTACACTTGATCTTTGAAGATCTTTGATGTTAATCAGACAAGAATGGTGGCATACTCTGGACCTCTGGACCCTCTAGAGAAGCACCTCCTTCAAGAAAACCATTGGTGTCCTATTTTGCAATCTCTGAACTGTAGGCTCCTGTTACTGAGGCCCTGTAGACCATGCAAGTTTTTGCTGCTACTTCTGCAGATACTTTTTGACCCAACCACTTTCATATGGCTGTATGCACTTCCTGAGCTTGTTTTTGGGTTTGCCACTTTTGTGGTCTGAATTGCCCAGACTGCTGCTCATAGGCAACAACCACATTAGACCAGCTTGGTAGCTCATCAGCAAAGGCTTGCAAGCTGATCAAAGATAATGTCAAAAGTGGGGCCAGAAAAGTTCTTGATGTTGACCTAACCAAGAAATTTTATGGTGTTCAACGGCTTGCAGATATCACAGAAATATCGATGCACTTGCAGAGAAAGATCCACAAACTACACTTTGATGGGAACTGTTTTGTCAGTTCCATCCAAATCAAAACAGACATGGCCAGCGTGATCACAGTCATAACCAGTTTTGTACTGGTATATAGGGAGCAACCTAGGTATATGGTACTGGTATGTATACTGTTCATACCAGTCTAGTATCACCTGAGGCAATACCAGCCTCATACCAGTACCAGACTGGTATGGAATATGACCTTAGATATTACCACCTATATAGACTGACGGCCAATCCTGAGCTACAGAAACCCCGCAATCCTCATTCCTCTGTCGCTGTATACAATAGTTTGAGCAAAATACAATCAAGGCCAATCGCATTGACCACAATTTATAGTTTGAGCAAAATCCAATCAAGACCAATTGCATTGACCACACATTTTGACATCTGATGCAAGTTCCCCCACCCCCCATACAATGCACAGAATGAAATGCCATTCAATCTTGGAAAGAAACAGCACCAGACATTTCAATTTCTTTCCTTTATATCATTCTTATCATATGCATTTTTGTTGAAAAATCCTTTCTTCTTAGGATTGTTTTCTTTCTACACCCTAACCCTAGCCCATGGAAGAAAGAAGGCACAACATTCTTGTAACCCTCGTCTTTTTCATGGGCATCAAACATGTGATTACAAACATTTGGTTATTGCAGCAACTTGTCGTAAATGAACAATGTGTTGCATTGGTGATGATGTTTTCTTCATCATGGAAAGAGGAAGTTTGAAGAGTAAAATGATGTGAAGCTATGAAAAGCAAGGTGATTTATAGAACAACACTCTTTGTTGTGTTTTTCAAATATAATGTTTTGACAACATATGAAGATAAGTTCAAACACTTTCAAGTATTTATGATAAGTACTAGCTCCTAAAATTGGTAAAACAAATATACAAATATGAGGGTTCATATTCCAATAAAAACTAAACTTGCAATTACACATTCAAAATTGGGGAGTGAAAATATTTTGTTAGCTTGTAATGCAATTTACGAATTAATCATTGGTACAACTTCAATAATTGTTAAAGAATGTTATACACCAATTAAAACCATTTTAAAACCCCAAATATCCAAAAGACAACAAAAGCCAAAATAAAGACTATTGTAATATAATTTGAATAAACATAAAATACCTTTTGTACTTGGAGCCATTGATGGCAATCACATATCAATCATTACCCTTCCTAGGAACATGGTTCTTAATATTGTCCAAAAGGATTTTATCAATTGTAACTTTTACACTTGGATGATATTTTTTCAATCCCCTTTCATCCATATGTTTGAAACTCAAACACAAATAAACATGTGGTTATATATATATATATATATAATCATCCCTTCTACAAGAAATGAAAAACAAAATCTATGAAAGATATAAAACACATATAATGTTTGAATTTGGTAAAGGTTATATTAATATATCCACCCACATGTCTTCCATAGAGGTGAAAACCAAAGTGATTTCATTGTTTTTATTTTTTTTTCGAAGATTATGGTATTGAAATTTTATGTGTTTGAATTAAACATGAAACCACATAATTTTTCTTAATTGATTAATGGTGGATTAATTATCAAAAAAATAATAATATGACCTTGTTGAAGAAATCGATAATCATTCAAGAATTATCAAAACCATCAAAAAAAATTGTGACAACAATTGTAACAATGTATTTAACCTCATTTAAGAAAAGAACCACGTGAGGTGACTTTCTGTCCCCCTATTTTTAGTTTTATGAAGTGACTATATTTGAAAGTACATATGCTACTAGTGAAGGAAAAATGCATCATTTACGATTTAAAATTCATAGATATATTTTCTAAGTTCAAACACTCCAAATCCTAAAATTTTATGTTAAATTGTCACTCATTAAACTAACTTTTAAAGATTCAACACCATGTTCAACTTGGTAGTAGACCTCTAGTCATTTAAAATATTAATCCTATCACATATGTTATTCAAATCTAACTTGCCTTAGCTCATTAGAAAGCTAACTACAAAGCACATATATTTACCAAATTCCAAGCTCTGCACCCAATCTAGTAAAAAGTTGTGCTACCAAATTCGAGAGGGTTTTATGAAGGTAGAAAGTTCAACTTGGTTGCAGACCACTAGTCACTTAAAATATTATTCCTATCACATACGTTATTCAAATTTAGCTTGCTTTAGTTCATTAAAAAGCTACTTACAAGGCGCATCTACCTACCAGATTCCAAGCTTTGCATCCAAACCAGTAAAAAGTTATGCTATCAAACCTGAAAGGGTTTGTGAAACTTTTTAAGATTTCAAGCTCCCAACATTATCCCTACTCACTTCCATTCTTTCAAAAAATTCCAATCATCCAATCTATTTTCCTTCTTTCCACCATTTACTAAGACTAATCATTCTTTTCCTCCCAAGGAAGGTTGTAGGAACAAGTATTTTCAAGATTCAAATCGAAAATTATGTCTAGAAAGAGAACCCCAAATGATCCGAATTCACCCTTTAAAGAGAAAAAAAAGGAAGGAAATGAAAGAAGATCCCAACTTGGTGACCAATGGAAGGTTCCAATGTTTGGTGGCCAATGAAAGGAGAAGGAAAAACACTTTTCCACCTTTTCCCACTTTCCCCTAACGAATTTTACTTAAATTTTCATATTTTCCTTTGATATTAAGGTTTTACTTTACCATGGTTCTAGGCCGTTACTTACACATTTCCTTCCTTTTCCTTGACTTATAAATTACAACCACGCATCTTGATGTAACAAGTCTTCCACACATTCATTACCAATTTGATTTTGATTAAAGATCTTTTTTCCTTTCCTTGAAATTATGGCATCACGTATGGCCACGTTTTACAAGCCTTAAGCTGCACAAGTGAATGAAGAACCGCCTCCAGAGTCATCTTTAGATTTGACATTAACGTAACATCCTTGTGATGAAAATCTCGAATTGTGAAAAGTGCGCACTCATCTTGAAATTGAACCCCCTCAAACTTGGTATTATCGCATTTTTCCAAATTCTCACACCTTGGTGATTTTATTGCAAATCGACCTCACTTCTGGTGATGAACATGAAACTATTTGTGAAGGTTGTTACGAAACTAAAGACACTTTTATCTTCACACGATTTTTAATTCCCGGTGTTGGACATTATCGTTGGTTGCGTAATCCAATTCGCCAACTCCCTCTTAATAGTAAGGCGGACTACTTAGTTCGCACCATTTGACACATCCTAAATTTCCTACATTTATGAATTATTGTCATGCTCGTAGATGGCCTCATATATGATGGCTAGTTACGGGCATGCCCATCATGCCTTTTAAGGTTAACATACATTCTTATGTGACTGTACGTTATTAACTGCTTAAGGTTTCATCTTATTGGCGGTTGAATAAAAGGCCAAGCCCTTCCCTTCTTTTTTTAGTTTTTCTAGAATTCCTTTGTCAGGAGAGTTTCCTCCATAGTTAGATTAGATTAGATGCTCACAGCGGCTATTACATGGCCACCATCTATATACACTACATGTTATTTCCTTCTTTGCAATTCAATTCTAGAAAAACTAATCTCTATTGCTTAATGTGGAAAGTGACAGTGACGCACCTCCAAGCTCCTTAATGGATTCAAATGTGAATCCAAACTGAAAACATCGAAAGAACAAAGAGTGGGGGGCACGCTCCCTGGCTCATAGCACTTGATGGTGTAAAGGGGCGTGTTGGAGCTTCGAAATGGGACTAAAAAGAGTGACAAGCATCAACTACTCACACGAACCTGCACAAAACCAACACAAGGTGGTTAGTGCATAGTTGGAGCACTTTTGGTGCTAGGATGAGCCACGAGCAAACTCGGATTCATAAGACTCACCACGGCCCGGACTTAGGGGAAGCCACCACCTTCCCCCTTATAGCATACTTTGTGCCTCTCCATGAGGCCCACATCCAAATGATTTTTTTGTTCCAAGACTCCCAAGTGGGAGTCCCAAAATTGTCGACTTTGGAGCCCCATAACTTTGTGTGCAGACCTTCGATCGAGATGAGGTCTAAAGCAAAGTTATAGCTTTCATCGACAACTTTCCAACGGTATGTTTCATGCCACCTGCATGCAAGGAAGTCGGGTCGATTCCTGACTTTTAGTGGTCGGGAGTCAAATTGCCAATTTGACTCTCGACCTTTCTTTTGGCCATAACTTATGTTTCAGATGTCCAAATGGGTGATGCAAGCCCATTTTAGACGTCTACATTTCAATAGATTTCCAATGATATAAAGAATTCCTCAATCTAATGGGTTTTGACCCATGTAATTGTTCCTTAAAAATTTGGGAGTCCACGGGGACTCCAACTCCCCAAGTGGGAATTGCCTTGGGAGTGTGAAGGTTCATTCCCTCACACTCTCCTGCACTCCCGAGAGCATGAAGTGTGACCCCCGACTTCCCTCTTGGCTCGTAACCTTGCAAGCCCTTGCCTTGGTCGCAAACGCAAAGCTACAGTTGCGACATGTAGACTTCTTTTGGCTTTGAGTTCTTGAGTTTCTTTTACTGGTGTTATTGCTAGTGTTGCTGTTAGTGTTGCTGGTGTTGGCGTTGGTGTTGCTGTTAGTGTTACTACTGTTGTTGGTGGTGTTACTACTACCGCAGGGAGCTTGTGTTGTTACATTTCTACTAACCAATAGAGCTAAGATCGAGGGAATGATGTATCTTGGAGGGGTTTCTTTCTCTCTCTCACTTTCTTTTGCGTAGAGACACATTCTCTCTCACGCAGAGGCATTCGCTTCAAAGACTCTTGCTACAGCATGAAGTAAAAAAAAAACCCAAAATTTGCTTATGGATGTTACACTGTAACGTCAGCCATCGTAGCAGCGTTACGAGCTACATTGTAGCATTGGGCCTTGCTGCAAGGCTTAGGAGTGTTGTAGTCATCGACCATTGTGTCATCGTTCATCGCGTGGTTAACTGTTGCAGTCGTTAACTGTCGCATCACCATCCATTGCGTGGTCGACCGCATCAGTTGTCAACCATTGTAGCCACTGACCGTCGTAGTCATCGGCCATTATAGCCACCAGCCGCTATAGTCGTGAGTCATTACATCCAACGTCCATCCATAGATCATGAACATTCGTCCATAGACTTTCGTCCAACATTCATCGGACTTCCTTTCGACTTTTGTCTAATGTTCATTGGACTTCTATCGAATGTTTGTCCAATTCTGTTTGATTATTGTCCGGCCGTGATGTCGTCCTGCCATCCTGTTCTTCTATTGCTTTGACATCTTGTCGTTTTACCGTTTTGTCCGACATCCATTTAACTTCCGTCCAACATCCATTTAATTTCCGTTCAACCTTCATCCGACCTCTATTTAACGTTCGTCCGACCTCCGTTAGTTGTTGTTCATTCCCGTTAACACACCGTATTCTTCAAACCATACGTTGTGTTAGAACTTTGTAGTTAGTGTTCTATATTGTTACAAAGTTTTGGGGCATGGGACAACACCATGTCCTCAGATGATGAAAGCATTATCGTTCAGCCAGAGCCCAAGTATCAGCTATGAAATAACACACAATCGTTTAAGCCGATTTCTTTAAATTCATGATCTTCACAGCGGTACCATCAAGCATTTGCAACACCACTACCATTTAGTACAACTCTTACCAGTAATGCAGGTTCAGGTTACACTACATCAACGGTACATCAGAGTCCATTTGCAGGGGTTAATTAGTGGGGTATGCTTGCTGTTGGACCTGTTTTCACACCATCACCGTATATTCTGCTACAAGCCATGACCTCTACACCCATATATGCCATGGAGGTCAGGAGTTCCCCTAGGAGAATTGAAAAGTTCAGCGGAAGGCCAAGTACCATTTTTTTGAAGAAATTCAAAGCAACTTTCTCAACTATGGTTTATGAATTAGAACTCAAGTATGGCGTTAATTACACCGAGGCATTTGCATTCAAACAACTGGTTCGTTATGTGCATTATGAGGCATTGGATGTCTACGAACAACATTCTCCGAGGATTTTGGGCATCACCCAAATCCTAATCCAGTTCATGCCACAGACATTGCCATCGCTTGTCAAGCTGCACTTCAAGCTACCATTGCACATCATGGGACTTTACACAATAATCCAAATCCGGTACCTACTTCAATAAATTTTTCTCTTCAACAACTCATTGCTTCTACCGCAAACAATCCTCCCACCATTGATGCACTAGCTTTTGTTGATCTAGTGAGGGAATTCTTTCGAGTTCTTGAGTTGGAATTTTCGATGAAGAGTTTTGAAAAAATTCTACAGCTCACCACCTTCTCTTGATAAAAGGATGAAACCCTCAAGATGCTCTACAAGAGGCTTCTCAAGCTTAAATATGATACTTAGAGCACCAAAAACTTGGAAATTGCCCATCGGTATTTTCGTTCATTGGAAGGTATTTCGACACTACATGCGTAGGATTTGCAACGAATTTTTTGCAGAATTTGGAAACTCGTAGAATTTGTTGGAATGTACAACATTTTTAAAAAGTTGGAACTAGCTCATGCACACTATGAGGCCAATACTATGAAGATTCCATCACGTTCAACACCTCATCCTCCACCAGCTATGCCAACCAAATCATCACATTCTTTTTCAAGGGTTAAAGCAGTGCACTTAGCTGCACCCATCCTACCTTCTTATAACTATTGTGGTAATCTTGCCCACAAAGCGAATGAATGCAACATTCCTTCCGAGGATCTCTTTTGTGATTATTGTGGGAAAGAGGGACACTAGGAAGTTATTTATTTTGCCAAGTTCTCACAACGGAAACAACTTTGATTACCATGGCAAAATTTGCCAGCATCTTCCACTACCCCTCAACCAAAAGTCGAAGCACTTCAACCTTCCATTCAGGCTTTTGCCACTAAGGGTAATTCCAGTAAGAATGCTAAGAAGAAAAAGCAAAATGTTAATAAGAGGGAGGTGTTTCAAGCCCATGCCGCTCAAGTTCAAACTTTCCAAAATGAACTTGAATCATTAAAAGCCCAACTTGCTAATCTAAAAAAAAATCTTCCCAACTTGCTAGTCATGCCCAACTTGTACAAGGTTCAAGATCACGAGAGGGACCTCTTAGGTCATTCTATGGCCTCCCACATGATGCCATGGTTAGGGAATATGTTCTTTCCAGTGCACACAATTATAGTCTCACACCAAAATTTGCCACTTCCTTTTGCCCTTCCTACTTTGTGGCACAAGAGGCTAGTGTGGCACCCAAAGTTTTTACCACTAAGTAGGTAATTCAGACTGATGGACTCGCATTTGGTTCAAGTCCTATTATTAGGGCTAAAGGAGCTCGAGCAATCATGCCACAATCTTTTCGTCCTCTCAACACGGAAGAAGAACGCACCTTGTTGGCGAGGGGGGAGGAGACTACTACACCACAAGATGTTAGGGCATCAAATTCTTGTATCCTAGGAGAACATGTACATCAAGAAAACACACAATTTTCCATTGATCAACTTATGGAATGCCAACTTTAAATGCGTGAAATGGCGCAAAAGCTTGTGACTACACCATTGTTTTGTTTTCAAGATTTGAAACTAAGTACCAGGGACATAATTGTAGTATTAGAAGATATCTTGAACACTACATCAGGTCCTCTACTAATCCTTGATCCACATGCTACATAGGTCCCATCTAATACCTTAGAAAGACACTCAATTGGCTCACGTGTTGTAGATGACGTTTGTAATTTAATCACTAATTTTAACATAGCTAAACTAGTGGGCTCTCCTACTTTTGATTCTACATTCACATATCAGAAGGGAGTGAAAAACACCTCACTTATGGATTTGTTACTCAGCAAAGGTGTTGTGGATAACCATTCTCTTCACAAAGTCTCTTCCTCATTTCCAAAGGTGGTACCTAGTGACAGAACTTCCATTGCCACCGAAATTACCATTGTCAACAATACTGAGTCAACAATCCAGGTGGGAGGACATACACCTAGAGTGGTATTTTTTTATACAGGTGCCCATCCAGTCATTTTTGGAATTCAATTCGCTAAGAAGATGGGCATGCTTGATTCTAAACTACGAAAAACTATGTGGCACATTCGCATCGTTAGTGGGAACATAAAGGAGGCATTTGGGGAGAGCTCGGATTTGATTATAGTTAACTTCAATGAAAATATAGATTAGGAGCTTTGCCTATAGGTTAAATGTTTACTCACCAATGCCACCAGTTATGATGTGCTCATTAGGTAAGCAGCCTTGTTTCCACCAGGATTCACAATTGACAATTGGTTCGAGCATGCATACTACTGAGTGGATTGGGAGACTAATGGCCACCACCTTGGATACATACCCCTTGATTTACATGAAAACATAGTCCTATGGCTCACCACTATATGTTCAAGGAAGCACACACCATTTCGTACATCCAACAAGCTAGCCATAGTGGATAGAGGGAGATGAGGAGAAGATAACTTACGCCCAAGCTATTAAAAGCTTGAAGGTGGTTCCTACGGACATTCAACACGGACTAGAGGTTTTACAGAGGTTCAAAGCAGCCCACGAGCCTTTGGTCAAAGCTCTGTCTAGTTTTGAGAACATGAGGAGCCATGGTAAACCAATTAAGCCAATACTTCGTCATCTAATCACCTGGACACCACTTAAGGTGGGGATTACATTACTAAAACTCTTTGGTGGTATTGGTACAGGTTTCGAAGCCCTAGTACAGTTAGGGATGGTGGTTTGGAGGTATTTCTACGTAAACATTGATCCTATTGTAAGGTAAATGGCGACGTAAAAAATGATGGAACTCACAGCCAGATTTTCACAATAGTTTGCAACCATCGCATGGAAGGCCAGTTTCACGTTTTTGCCTTTTAACATATAACTAATTCCAAAGAAGCATATGGAATTACTTGGCCTTGTGGACCTCATCATTTTAGGTTAGGAATGTCAAGGATTTTTAGCAATTACATTTGGAAAAAGCTTGAGTGACAAAAGATTTAATCTCTTCATAAACATGGTACAATTAATCACATGGGCTCAATCCATTTCTCTTACGCTTGGTTATGTAATTGAAAACACCCTTTTTCAGCTTGACCAAAGGGAGAAAGTTTAAAAGCACTACACATTAGTCAAGCATTACCTTAGAAAGCCACGTCTACTCGAAGCGGCATAATGCGGTTCTTATGCACACCGATTGCGTAACTGGTGGACCAACCTTGCACCACTCTTGATTCTACAATTGGTTCTGAGATACACCATCAGAGACCCAACTTGCAGGTTTCTCACATATTCAATGATCAGAGCTCCTGCCAACTAGTTATAAGGCAAGAGAAACCTCTTTGGTTTCTTGCAAACATAATAGGAAAACCAAGAGGTGCTTAGCCCACCTTTGTCTCCTTCCCATGAGCACACGCCTTTCAGGGAGATGGACCAAGCTTGGTATGTCGTCATGCTTCAGCCACTTGGTATGAACCAAGTGCAAAAGAAAGAGAAAGGGTTATGGGGTTCCAAATTTACACTACTAGTCACATCAAAGTGAGTAGATTGGAGCGTAACGTTCTACTGGGGAGAAGCATGGACCTAAATTCCCTTACATGGTTATTGGTAACATGTGTATTCTTTCAAATGTACACAACACCAACACTGATTTAATCAGCTTGTAGTTCTGGCCATGCGACCACATGCCACCCCGACCAAGTACACTTGCCTATCTCCAACACTTTACATTTCATTCTTAGTATTGGGGGAGAAGAGGTACCATGTAATTTGATTCAAGTTGTTTTTTATACACCTAGAGGTACATCAGTTTTTGGAGAAACAATTATAACCTTCTACGAATTTGCACAGTTGGATAGTGGAAAACCTAATGCACCAAATTCTTTAAACACACTTTCCAATTCCATTCCATGTGTTTGCAACTACCCTTTCATTATGGGGAACCAGCTCACCAAGAAGGAGAGATTCTAGGTCACAGATTTGTTAATTAAGTATGAAAATGTGTTCGCATTCTCAATGATAGATTTAGGTAGGTGTAACACCATGCAGTTCTCTATAGACCTTATAGATGAGACACCCGTCTATTGAAGGAGGCATAGGTTGAACAAACATGAGTGGGAATTGGTAGATGAAAGATGCAAAAAACTCCATGAAGCTGGTCTCATTTAGCCATCAAGTTCTAATTTCACAACCGCTACAGTAATGCCAACAAAGAAAAATTCAGCTAGATTATGGACTGAAAAAAGGATGTGCGGGGATTATAGGCCTTTGAACCTAGTTACACCTTAGGACAGGTACCCCATGCCCATCCCTAAAGAACTGTTTAATAGCATTGGAGATTCAAACATCTTCACAATTGTGGATTTGAAATAAAGCTTCAACCAGATTGTGCTCGCTGCGAAGGATCACAAAAAAACGACATTCCATGGAAGTAATAAGTTGTGGGAATGGCTTGTGATGCCTTTTGGATTGAAGAATGCACCTGTCTTCTTTCAACGAATCATGGACCAGGTTCTCAAAAGGGTAGGTTTCTTAAAGTGCTACATAGCTAACGTCCTAATGCATAACAAGGGTCTCCTACAACATTTGGCTCATCTTGAGGAGTTATCCAAGAGGCTCCACAAAGTCAATATGAAGATCCATCCTAAAAAATGTGAGTTTGTTATCACCTTAGTAATCTTACTTAGACACAAAATTTTGCCAAATGGTATTATGGCTCATTGGGCCAAAATAGTAGCCATTTTGGAGATGCCCAATCCCACTAATGTTCACACTTTGGGGAACTTCATCGGAATATGTAATTACTACAAGATTTATGTCCAAGACTTTAGTATTATTGTTCATCCTCTCTATGCATTGGTAAAACATGATGTTGCTTGGACATGGAATGAAAAGGCTCATGAAGCTTTTAACACACTCAAGGAAAAGCTTTCAAAATTCCCCTTCTGGGAAGACCTGATTTCAACAAGGTCTTCATTCTACACACTTATTAAAGTGCTTTTGGTATTAGTGTTATTCTTGCCTAACTTAATGAGGAAGGCAAGGAATATATTATCGCCTATGCATCCTGAAGTAACAAAATGGCTGAGAGCAATTACTTTTCATACGAGGGGGAGTGTCTTGCTGTTATATGGACCGTCATACATTTCAAGCCTTATCTTTATGGCACTAAGTTCACTTTGTATACCAACCACTAGCCTATTAAGTGGTTGATGACCAACGATAAGCTTAATGATAAGTTAGCTTGTTGGGCGTTTATACTTCAGGAAGATGAATTCAAAGTTATTCACCAACCTAATATTACACATCAGAATGTGGATACCATGTTGCGGAGACCCCTCACTACCTTTGAAGATTTTTCAAAAGCCAAGCAAAACTTCGACTAGATTTCAACAATACATATATCTTATGCATCTAGTTATTTTGCACTACTGTAATATAACCTGGTTGAGCATCCCATTGTGGATACATGTGAAGACTATGACACTCTGAGGTTTCTTTAGCATGGGGAATACCTTTCCCAACTTACATCAAAGCAGTGGGATCGTACACAATAATGGTTCAAACATTACTCATGGAAGGACAATCATTTTGTCCAATGCTTACCACAAGGTGACAAAGTGGTTCCTCCACCACATGAATGGCTTGCTTTTATTCCGAAGGTACACTCAAAGCTTTGACACTTTGGAATTAAGCGTACTTATAGCCTTCTCACTCCTCATTACCATTGGAGAGGTATGTATGTTCAAGTCCGAGATGTCATTGCTAGGTGTGAACAATGTGATAGAGTGAGAACTTCCTTCTCCTCTCAACAGCTCATGCTTTCTCCACTCCCTATTTAGGGCATGTTTTATCACTGGTCATGTGATTTAGCTGGAAAATTACCACAAACCTCTAGGGGTAATGTCTACATCATGATTATTTTTTAGCATTTTTCAAAGTGGGTCGAACTTATTGCGCTATTGGACAAATCATCACATAGCACCAGCCAGGTTTTCTTACAACAAGTTCTAAGTAGGTTTGGGGCTTGTGTTAAGTGCCTCACTAATCAAGGATCAGAATTCAGAGGAGGAATTCCAAGACCTATTTGATCATGCTCTCATTGACCATCGTCGAACTTCAAGGGATCATCCCCAAGCTAATGATGGCCTTGTAAAAAGGATGGTTCAAACATGCAAGAAAGGACTGCGAAAGATTTGCTTCATTAAGAACAAAGAGAATTGAGACCTGGCCCTACCTTACATTGCCATGGGTTACAGGATGTCCAAACACGCCTCTTTGTCTCATTTCTCTCCCTACTTTCTGCTTTTTGGGAGACATCCCATTCCACCTTCTTCCATTGTTGCTCAAATGGACCAAGTTGTGGACTTAAACTCCCCAACCACTTGGGCTAGGGTCATTGCAGAGAAGGTTACTCTATTCAGGAGGGTTATGCCCATGGCCATGGAGAACTTGTCCATTACACAACATCGAGACACCTTACGGTATGCACACACACAAGGTGGTAGTTACAAACCTAAGGTGAAATGATTTGATATTGGTGATTTTGTGTATCTCAAGTAATGACTTAATGATATTCTAGACACTTCTTCCGATCGCACTATCTTGAGGATTAAGGTGATCAAGCCTTCAGGTATGTTAGAGTTTCAAGGAGCGGACAGACACATAATTCGAGATCATTCCAAAAATTGTGCACCCTACCACTTGCCGAATTGAGATCCTACCATCATCACGTCAATTTGGATTCCTCCACTTGACTGTCCATGTCAAGTATGTTAAAAGATAGACGATGTTGATCAAATGTTGTTTTGCGATAACTATAATGGTGGATATCATCTATTCTGCTTCAAGTTGAAGCTCACTCAAGTTCCTACCGGCATTTGGTGTTGTTCATCATGTTCTCCTATAGCACCTTGATTTCTCCTTAGACCATGCCACGTTTTTCTCGATTCAAGTCTAGGGGGGGATACATGAGGATTTCATCTCAACTTCTTTTTGTGCATTGTATGTATGTGTGCATGCATCTCTTTTCGGTTAATTAGTTTTTACCTTTGATTGGTTTTGGTTTTTTTGTTTAGTAGAGTTTACTATGGATTTACACCTTTATGACACCGTACATCACAACACTACACGTCATGACAGCTTTCATGCATATACATGGCCTCATACATGATGGCCAGTTACGGGCATGTCCATCATGCCTTTTAAAATTAATGTACGTTCTTAGGTGACTATATGCTATTAGGTGCTTAAGGTTTCAGTTTGTTGGCGGTTGTATAAAAGGTCAAGCCCTTCCCTTGTTTTTTTGTTTTTTTTCGAATTCCTTTGTCAAGAAAGTTTCCTCCATAGTTAGATTGGATTTCTAAATGCTCACGACGACTATTGCACAACCACCGTCTACATACATTACATGTTCTTTCCTTCTTTGCAATTCAATACATGAGAATTTCATCTTAGCCTCTTTTTGTGCATTGGATATATGTGTGTGTGCATATTTTTTTGGTTGATTAATTTTTATCTTTGATTGGTTTTAATATTTTTGTTTAGTAAAGTTTTCTATGGATTTACACCCTTATAACATCGTACGTCACGACACTACGTGTCACGACACTATCACTATGGCATAATCCAAAACTCAACATGTAATTGCAGCTCTTCGTTGAACTTATCCATAATTTGAATAAATGTTTCATTCATTATGAAATTCATGTTGCCATTGCCACCCTATCACACTATTTATTTAATTGTTAAGTTGTTTCGAATTAGTCTTATGCTTATAAGGCTTATAGGCATTGGACCTTTCATTGACACCATTTCAACTGTTTATGAATCTCAAACATCCTTGTTACCCATTAAATATTAGAACAAGACCAATGTTTTGTTGAACATTACGAATTTTGGTGTCTACTTCTAACCCTAACCCTCTAAAGATTTCTCACCCCTAATTACACAATTAATGTTCTAAAACTATGATTACTAGCCTTTTGTTGAAAAAAAAGAACTAACCAAACACCTTATTCATCCAATATCATATTTCAAAAAAGAAAACAACCCCCCCAGCAACCATGTGCACTTATCATTTCTTATTCTAACATGAAGCTACTGAAACCCCCTAATAACCTTACCAAATTTGAATATCCTTGATGCAACTTTTAAAAATTGAGTCTATCGCACATGGTTACATCAATATGGCTCACAAGCCACTATAAATTGTTTTTCGCTTTGCCAAGAAATTGGACTTTCATTAAACATAAATGCATATTTCAAGTTAAAAGACAAGAATTTGTCCAACCATGAAGGATTAAAGGAGTGTGCAAAAATATTGACGCCCATATAAAAACAACCATGGTACAACTTTAGTATTGAAATACCCTTTTGACACTTAACCAATATGTGAGTTGTTAAGGGTATAAATTCTTAAGCTAATTAGTGCCATGGGCATCCTAGTAACTAAAAGGTTACTAGTGGTAGTGGCTTATCATCTTTACTAAAGGATGAAATTAACAAAATTAGGTAGATGAATGGTTGGTGGCAATTCACTAATCACATGGGGATTTATAAAAATAATAAGAATTGGTATTTGTTATCCAACCAACTAATGGGAAGTGTGGAAGGATTATAATAAGGATAAAAAAGGCTTATTTTCATGGAACGCATGTGGACCTTGTGTGATATAAGAGAAGGGGGATTAAAAAGAGGATAAGAAGGGATTATGAATCATTGCTCTGTATTCAAAATATCACAATTCTAAATTTGATGTGACTAAGAGGATTTTCTTAAGGAAGAAGTGTGTATATGACATTGGAGTGAGAGGAAGAGAGTATGGAAGTAGAATGTACTTTTATCATTGTAATGGAAAATAGTTGATCTATTTTCATGGCTCTTTGTTGATGTTTTTTGTTTTATTTAAAATATGAAGGAAATATAGGGATAATACATACTAGGATTATATAGAGTTTTGTTGTATTCATATATTAATTATGTGTTTTTTTTATAAGATTAAAAAAATTATCTACTATTTGTGGTTGTTTCTAGAGTAAAAAATACACTCTACCACAAGATGGTAGCTACCATTAGAAGGTAGCAATAAGGAGGTAGACTTGAGATTTGAGGTTTGCAGGGAAAGTAATGTTGTTGCAAATGGTAAGCATCACAACTAAAAGGTTTGTAAAGGGGCTATAGATAATAAATAACAATATATATATTAGTATGTAAATGTTATAGATGGTAAGCAGAAACCATAGGTCTCCAGGCAACTATGAATCTTCATTCAAGTTTATAAATGATAATATGTGTAGGATAGTAATTATTGCAGGATGGTAGCTGTTCTAAAATAATAACTATTATAGGATGATAATTGCGTCAGGACAATTATGGGACAGTAAAAAAACAAAAGATAGGGTTATCAATGTCAGCCTTGTCACATCGTGTTAGTCACATCTATTTAAACAACAATGCAACCATATGTCACATTGGTTTAGGTCAACCTAGGGTTAAATTAGACTAAATACAATAATTATTATATAAGGGGTAAAATAATTACCCTTGCGAACATAACACATGTGGATTATGTAAAAAAATTACCATGTTGAGCTAACACATGCACTCTTGGTTGAAGAATTAAAAGAGAATTAAATGATGAAACCATAAAATGTCCCAACAAGAAAATTATGTTGGATTTTTTTATAAATAAAGAAATTTTAACTGACGCACTCCCAAGCTCCTAGTTAGAACCAAGATGGGTCTAAGTTACTCAAACAGCGGAATTATGATGAACTTGGGGCACGCTCTCAGCTCTTAGCATTAGAAGGGGTAGAGGGGTGTGCTAAAGCTCCAGGATGGGACTAGAAAGAGTGACAAGCTTTAGTTGCTTACTTGAACCTACATCAACTCAACCAACAAGTTGGTTAGTTCAACTTTCTGGAGCACCTTTAGTGCTAGGATAAGCCACGGGCAACCCTGGACTCACAATACTCACCACTGCCCGGACTCGAGGGAAGCCACCACCTTCCCCCACATAGTATTTTCTGCGTCTCTCTGCGGCACCTACATCCGAATGGCTTTTTATCCTAGGACTTCAAAGGAGGAGTCCCAAAATTATCCCGGTTTGGATTCCCGGGACTTTACAAGGTCATAACTCTTTATCCAGACCTCTGATTGGGATGAGGTTTAAAGCAAATTTGTAGCTCTCCTTGAGAGCTTTCTAACGGTGTATTGCACTCCACCTACACACACCAGGGTCGGGTCGATTCCCGACTTTTAGTGGTCGGGAGTCAAACTGCTAATTTGACTCCAGGCCCTTCTTTTTGCCATAACGTATGCTACAGATGTCCAAATGGCCCATGCGAGCCCATTTTCGACATCTACACTTTGATAGCTTTCTAATGATTTAAAGAATGCTCCAATGCAAGGTGTTTTGACCCCTGAAATCGAACTTTGAAGTTTTGGAGTCCTAATTTTGGGAATGTGAGTTTCATCCTCACATTCTTTCAAAGTAGGGTTGTGACATTAGCTGTCCATTTAATTAATTACATTGATCTCAATATTTTGTTACATCATGTAACTAATTTCAATCGTCCAAATCATGACATGGATGGATCGAATTTGTCCACCTTTATCCAAGTAGTGATTGCCCTTGTCCAAGAATGCAACTGAATTTGTCCACCCCTATCCAAAAGCCAATCACCTATCCAAAAGTGCAATTGAAATTCTCCACTTCTATTTAAGTAACATTCAGCCTTATTTAAAAAGTGCGATCAAATTTTAGTCGGCTCGACGAGTGATCCCCCCTATCCAAGAATGCGCCAAAATTTTCCACCCCTGTCCAAGTAGCGATTGGCCCTATCCAAGGAATGCAACCAAATTTTGGCCAACCTGGCGAACGATCATCCCTGTTTTAGAATGTGATTAAAATTTTCCACCTTTATCTAAGTAACAATCGGCCTTGTCTAAAAAATGTGACCAAATTTTAGTTGTCCCAATGAACAATTGCCCTTGTCCAAAAGGTGTTGGTTGAATTTTGGTCGTTCTATGGACAGGTTGTGATTGAAATTCAATTGCATTAAAATGATGGGAAAGTGCATTCGCAATCAACTTAAACTCCAGTTCTTCAACAAATTCAAACTTAAGTATAAATTGGCCATTACCATCCTATTGTATCATCTCTTCCACCTCTCTTCATTTGCCATAATGGGTTCTTGATCTTTTCCTTCCAATTAATGTGAAAAACTTCAATGCAACATGGGAAGTGGGAAAAAAAGGTGAGGACACTATGTACTACGGGGTTCCTTTGCCTGATTACCTCAACCTTGCAAGACTACAATTGAAACTAGCAATTCCTGCTTGGGAGGCAGGGGTTGTGGGTGAAAGGAGTTTAGGTGTGTGGGCAACATGTTTAATTCAATGTCTAAGCGTCCTACCCAAGATTTTTTTCAAGACCATACATCTAAGTGCCTTCAAAAAGAATCTTCAAAGGAGAAAAAATCTAGAACTGGGTCAACTTCTAAAGGGTCTTTTCATAAGAAGCAAAAGGTCACAAGGGAAAACTGGCCCATTCCAAAGGCCATTATGGCAATGTAGAAAGTTGTGATGGACTTATTTTTGGAGAAGGATATAGCTACCTTGACGGTGTTATATGCTAATCTTCAATTAGAAAGGATTGATCAATACAAAACGACCATGCAAAAAAAAAAAAAAAAAAGGAAACTTTGGAAGCCCCCATGTTTGAAGAGGATCGTAATTACAAGGATTACGCAAAATAGGAGGATTTGAAGCTAAGGGATGCTACTTTCAACTTGGTCCAATGGGTATCAATAATTTACCCATTGAAGGAGGATCCCCCTTGTTGAAATTTGTTTGTTGCATGAAAAGGTGAAATGGTGGATGGGTTGGTCCAAAATTTTTGCCAAAAGTAAAACAAGATTGCTTTTGTGGGCGGAGAAGAGGCAAAAGGAAAACTTGAGCCAAGCACAAGGACGAATGGTCATTTGGGTGCCATCATTCTACCACCATTGTGCCTACTTTGAATGGTCCAAGTTGGCAAGGTGGACATGACAAAATTTGAAAAGTCAATAAAAGGGGAATTTGTGACAAAATATTCTTTTCCCAAAATGGAGAAAATTTGCCTCAAAAAATTCAATTCGGAGTCCACTTGGTGGTATTATTTTTAGTTACCTAGGTTGCAACAACAAAACCGACACAAGGTAGGGGTACCTATTTACATATCTTGCTTATCATGTGCAAAACAAAGGATGTTTTAAGTTCAACTAGTTCTTTAACCTTATTGGTAAATGAATCTACCACATAATATTCATTAGGAAACTCAATATAAAGTTATAAATATTAAAATTTCATTATATCTAATTGTGGAAACATTTCTAAAAGTGTTTTATTTATGGGATATCATAATAATATAAACCCAAAACCAAACATTGATGGGCATTTGCAAATAACAAATAATTTTTAATTTATTGTTAAGCTCATTCCAATTGTGTAGTAGGTGAAGAAGCTTGCAAGGCTACAATCCTAAGCTATTAAATCTTAATATACTGGTAGAAATGAAATTTGAATTCTTGTAGAATATTTCACACTACTATAACAACATATTTGCATTTCACATGTTTATATTCACTATTTATGTTTTCATTCTCAACAAACTTAACACTACCATTCATTCCAACATTAAATTCATGGTTATTGCATATAACCAAAAATTTGCACTTTAGAATACATTATAAAAAATTCCAAGAACAAGATTACAATTCATTTCATCATAATTTAACAATACAAGAAATCCACATGAAAGATGAACATAAAATTGAATGTAGAAGTTTATGCTTTTCTGTGTTACTTAAAACATGAATCCAAATTACAATGTAATCCCATGTTTTGTTAAAGAAAATCCCAAAACAACATTTAAAATCTATGATATATCAAAACATAATCTATGGTTTTTTATTATAAGTACCTCTAGCTCTTCCTATTTTACTTTCAAAACTAACTCTTTGTCTCATCTTCTTTTCCTTTTTTTAGAACCATCCCAAATCACATCATAATGATTCAAAGCAACAAGAATTCAAAATTCAAACTAACAAAGTTCCCTAATTAGTCCTCATCCTAACTACCTTGTTCATCTCAAATCACATACTCAGCTTACCCCCTTTAACATATATCTTGTTGAATTATTTCATACATTTTATTGTCATGGGCCTTTTGCCAAGTTAAACCTTTGCCAAAAATTTCAATTTAACAATAATAATTGAATATTTAAGGTTGGCAACTCTTCCCTTGTATCAACATTCGTTCTTTTACATAAAGCAAAAACAATTCTTCATTTTTTATTTTTGTTTTCATGGTAGTGGTAGCATGGAAATTGTGCTCATTCTTTTGTGTGTAATAAGGTTGGTTTTCGACCATGTTTGTATACAAATAAAGGCTACAAGATTAGTATAAAAAATATACACAAATACACAAGGTTGATGGAATAGGCTTGTGCCTAGGGATGAAAAAAATCTATATCATTAACTAGATTTTGTGTTTGTCAAAAAAAAAAATGTGGTAATTTTTTATTTTAAAAATTATGTTTTTGGCAGCAAAAACATATGTGACAAAATTTTTTTCACAAAATGGTGAAAATTTGAGTAGAAAATTCAAAAGTCAAATTGTTATAATGAAGGCTTTGAATTGTTTAGATGAATTAATTTCAGTTAACTAACACTTAAATGTTGTAATAACATCATAGGGTTAGCCCTAGGTGCAAAGAAAAGATTGTGACCAATAAATTTTTTCAAATCTATGTTTTAAATTGTTTTTAAGAGTTGCCTTAACAAACTAGTTGCATGTTGTAAAGCTAAGTTTTTTGGAGTGTCCGGAAGCTTTTCTAGTTTTTTGACAATCCTTTTTACCCATTTTCAGAAATGGGATAGGTCTTGTTTCTATGAAGGTTATTGCCTCGACATTATACTTGGGGAGTTTGGGTGCTTGTTGCTTTAATCATTGCATCTAGATTTTTGCAACCCATTTTTATTGGGGGCTATAAGGGTTAGTAGTTTAGGTCCACTTCCATTTCAAGCTCACCTTAGGTGGGCTCGTGAACACTTACTTGTAACTATTCAAACTTCCATCCCACCATTTGAATAGTTATGATAGAGAGGAATAAATTATTTTCAAAAGAACATTTTAAAGAGTGTGCATGAACATTCATTTTCTAACATCATTTCAACATTTTTTTCAAATTGTCATCACATTTGGCTAAGATCTTGTGCATGCCCATGTTTAGGTGCTTGGCTTTGTGCCCGCCTACTCATCCCATTTTTTAAGATGGCTTTAAACATTTTTTCCTCAACTTTATGCACTAGATTGGACGTTCACCATCCCATGGTTCATGATTTTTCTCGATGCATATGTGGCCAGGCCATAGATCCAATAAAGATACACCTATTTCGTTGTGCTCATGGAGAGAGTGCACGGTCACACATGATGCAGTTTGAGATTCTTTCATTTCCATTGCTAAGGATGTTAGGTCTCATGTTTTGTGTAAGCAAACACAATTTCTCCTAATACCATTTCTCCAATCATCATAGTGACAAGTGAATATTGTGTTTACAACAAATGGTACTCACACTTTGGTGGATGTAATCATTGCTAGCCCAATATTGCGAATCTTGTTTCGCAAGCCATCTTTTTTCAAAGAATGATGATGATGATTATAGCTCAGGTGAAGATTATGTCATATTACTATCGACACCCTGATGATGATTTCATCCTTCTAACAATAAACATATTTGGATGTTTACACCAATTGGTGTATGAGTTTTTTTCATCAATATGCCAACATGGCATGGTTAGCGAAATGTTCATAAATAGAGTGTTTGTGGCTCTTCAAAGAGTTCAAGCCTCCATTATCTTGTGTCGGGCAGTTGTGGCAGCGGGAGAAACCTCTTTTAGGCTTGGTGTCCTTCCAAGTTTTTCGGCCATCTCCTTGCACGACTTGCTTCGTGCTACTCGTGATGGGTTTAGGTCCTATGTTTCGTGTTTTCTCCTCTTAGGGCTCCCCATTGTGCGTTATGCACTTCCGGGTGTGGTCTTTGGTTTGGACTTAGGGTCCTTTATTTTTTCTTCTCTCGTTCCCTTGCCGGGAGTTTTTCATTCATTTATTTATTTATTTACTAGCACTTACATGTTGCATGCAAGAGATATGAAAATTACAAGGGGCTTTTAACAAGAATTTGGAGTTTTTACACATTATTCTTTGAATTTACTTTGAGATTTTACTCCTCTTATAACACACAGGGGGGTATGGAACATTTCTTGTGCTGTTTGTTTGGTGATGGTTGTGGACAAAAGAAGCGTGGTTGGAAATTTGGGACTTCCCAACACAAGAAGGAGGAGGAGGCTCCCGTGTTTGTTCTCGTCAAAGTTATTGCAATTTTTGTTTGAAAGCAAATGAATAGTCCAGACTATGTGATGATCACCAACATGAGTTTGTTCGTCGTTGCATTTGTGAGAATGCAATTTCAGTGCTTTAGTCCTCTGCGCAAGTCAAGCTTTGATTTCAAGCTAGGTGATCAAACTGCAGAGAGGTTTGTGGTGCTGCTTGATACTTTAGCAGCTGGGGCAGATAAGTAAGTCGCCACCCATCAAGTTTTTCTTTTTGCTGTTTGCAGCAATTAACCCTAACTCTTCTTTCGTACTCTGCTTTAATATTGAGCATGCTCTAGGTGCTTTTAAGTACTCTGCTTTTCGTGCCTGACAGAATGGAATCGATGGTTCTTCACCTACAAGAGCTTTTGTAGGAGTGTGATGCTTTTGGGAAATGTAGCCTAGACCTCGGTTCTCTCAATACTGTTTGGTAATGAGAAGGTATATGTGACATGCAGGAACAGCAAAGGGAAACTTAACATCTCTCATACTATACTTGATCCTGGTTGTGCAATTACAACATAGATTGTACATCCTGATGAGATCCACAAAATTGGTCTAGAGAGTGCTCTGTGTGTGTGTGTGCACATGTGAGGATTGGTGTTGGAAGTTGCAAGCCCGTTTGCTTATGAGTTGTGTTGGGATCTGATGTAGATGTAAAGCTGCTGGTCAGTTTGTATTATAACAAGGTGGTCCTTAAATGGAACTTGGCCTGAGATTGTAGCCCAAGCGAGGATTGAACTTCCTGCTAAGGACTTTTCAATTTATGAGTGCCACTTCAAGTTGCTTAAGGACTCCCCCATTGTGCATCCCTTAACTCATCTTGTATGTGCTTACAGGACTTATGCATGAGCATGATGTGCAAGCAAAACATTAGAGGAGATACAATAAGAATATGTTGGTGCCTTTTTCCATGGTCAAACTGGCTGTGTGTGATGGAGGTACTGGGTGAGGCTCATTGCTGCAGGATCAATGTATCAACATCTGCTGCTTATCTTATGCTTGTTTCTGTTTGAGAAGGAACATGGTTTCAGCACCTCACATTTAGATGTTTTGAATAAGAACCCTAACCTTGCAACTCCATAACTCGGACAGATGTAGAGACTGGAATTTACTTATGCAGTGCATTGCATTGAGAAGGGCATAATCCTGGCAACTGGAATTCTTTTCATAGTGAGCAAGCAAGCTCTGGATGTTTGCAACCAAAATACATGCATATGCAATCAGAGCTGGTCAAAGAGTGTGCATCTGCACAACAAGAATGGCATGCTTCTCTTTTTCCCCCGACTCTTTTTCCTATTTTTAGGGCATTACGGTTTCCTTCATTGAAGTAAGTTGGCTCTTTGCTGCTTATCAAGTGAGACAAGATGACACAGAGCAGCTCAAAATTATCAAATGGAGGTCCTCAAAGTGCAGGTCATTCTTCACCATCAAAATCATCTCTCACACTTATTGGCCTATGGGCTTTCTCTCTTCCATTATGTATTCTCATGGTGACTTTGAGTGCACTGATGGCCTATGGTCTTGGGAGAGGCTGGATTTCTCTTGAGCTCAGGATCCTCTGGCACCTCCCGAGCATTGTACTAAAGTCATGGTGGGAGTACTACAATGGTGGTGAGGTGTGGGAGGCACGACCTTTCAGACATTCCCTCTTGTGGATGGCCCCTTTCTTATCAGGCGGGGGCTACAGTTCAGAGGCAATCTCATATGTCACTGGGTTAGAGGCTGCAAAAATGGTGCAAAAACTTCAGATCAGGCAGCATGGTGACCTTGAGAGTGCTGTGTTCTGGAGGGGTTTGCCTCCAGATACCAAGCGGTCATTGCTCTCTCTTTTTCGTGAGGATATTCATTTGAGTTACAGTGTTGTGATCTGCCACAGTGAGCCAGGAGCCTGGTATCCTCCTCTCTTCCAGACATCTCCATGCCCACCCACAGGCTATGAGGAACCTCTATTTACTATAGGTCGGACAATGTTTGAGACTGACAGGGTTAACCCTGACCATGTGAAGCGATGCAACAGGATGGATGAGATTTGGGTGCCCACTCAATTCCATGTTGAGACATTCACCCGCAGTGGTGTAGAGGCAACAAAGCTGGTCAAGGTAGTGCAAGCTGTTGACACTGACTTTTTCAACCCAGCAAATGTGAAGAAACTCCTGTTGCCTAGAGGCCAGTCCCTCTTTCATACAAAGCAGCCAGAAGATCTGAAAGAGAGCCGAAACAAACCTTTTGTGTTTTTAAGTATCTTCAAGTGGGAAGTTCGGAAGGGGTGGGATATACTTTTGAGAGGATATCTGCAAGAGTTCTCAGGTGGAGATAATGTGGTCCTTTATGTGCTCACAAATCGTTATCATATGACAAATAAGGAGTTTTCAAGCTTGATTGATGGCTTTGTGGATTCACTTGAGATACCTGAGCCTGAGGGAGGCTGGCCAGCTGTTTACTTGGTTCCTCGTCATATTCCTCAAGTTGATCTTCCAGGTCTGTACAAGTTGGCTGACTGCTTTGTCCTGCCCTCACATGGAGAAGGGTGGGGTCGACCAATTGTGGAAGCAATGGCTATGGAGCTGCCGGTGATTGTGACTAACTGGTCAGGGATGACAGAGTATATGACTGATTTCAACAGCTATCCACTACCATTAGATGGAATGACAGAGGTCCTTGATGGTCCATTTAAGGGCCACCTCTGGGCTAAGCCCTCCCTCGCCCATTTGCGGTTGCTGATGAGAAAAGTGTTTTCTAATCCAAGGGAGGCAAAAAGGAGAGGAAAGGTAGCACGGAAGGACATGGTGACAAAGTTTTCTCCTGAAGTTGTCACAAGGAACGTTCTAAAACAACTTATGCGTTTACAGAAAGAGATTCAATTACGGGAGAGGAGGGATGATCCTGCTCTATGATGTAAGCTGTGCTCATAGTTCACCATGCATTTGGAGGTGCTTTTCATCCCCGTTTTCACTGTGCTCTTGTTCGTGCCCAGTGTGTAGGGTTGGTGACTGTAAGATTCAAGTAAATTTTTTAGTTTTGGATCTGTGGGTAAAGTAGATATACTGCATCAAAATAGTCCCCAGTGGTGTGCTCGAAGGATATGTTCAGGATGCAGAACTATTACCCTGTATGTAGGCCTCCCTATGCTCTGGCTAAGATTCTTGCTCGTACATAGTCAAACTAAAGTGAAATGAAGTTACCTTCACAAGTTTGCCACATCTTAAATGAGGATGTTATTGACTTCACCTTTATTAACTATTTCTCTTGAGTGCCAGCTAATATCATATTTCTAATGCTTCTGATCTACACCCACTGTTGGGAGCTGATGAACTCAGTGGGTAGTCATGGCAGCTCGTCACTGCCGTTCGTGATGAAGGTGATGGTCTGTCACTTTGTGAGCGACTCTCATGAGGTTATGACTGCA
>Ga0116229_10002166_pt1 | contig 31523 bp, 12 predicted proteins | sample S1TSphgellanicum_3_FD_87313 | JGI IMG/M metagenome (GOLD analysis project Ga0116229, IMG submission 87313) | Host-associated microbial communities from peat moss isolated from Minnesota, USA - S1T2_Fc - Sphagnum magellanicum MG | ecosystem: Host-associated > Plants > Peat moss > Unclassified...
CAACTCGACCCTCTACCCCTTTTTAGAGTTGGAAGCCGGGAGCGTGCTACCAAGTCTCAACTTTCCGCAACTTGACTTTGTGAAACCCTCAAGTGGGTTTCACCCCGTGACTTGGGAGCGCGTTAGTGTATGATTTCACAGTAGTGTATAACCAAGTAGAACTCATGTAGTTGCATATGCATTATCAATACTACTAGATGTTACAAAACCCACATGTGCGTTTAATCAAACCACAGATGCAAATTTAATTACACAAAGCCTAAATGGTTGAATGATGTAATTTTTTTTTTGAGAACTGGCCAAATTGAGGGAACATTATTTATACAATAAAAGCAAAGATTAGTAAGGAGAGCAAAGCCTCTCACATTAAAAAATGGTGAAGTAGAAAATGGGCCAAAACAACAAACTACAAAGATGTTTAACAATTACAAAAACATAGATGGTGATGAGAAAATTGCATGAAGAACCATCTAGAGGTCATTTTGCAACTAAAATCACATAGAGGAAGATATTGGATGCGGGATATTGGTGGCCAATTCAATATAAAGATGTGCATGATCACTACAAATCTTGTGATGCATGCTAGAGAACAAGACGTTTGACAACTCAAAGTCTTACAAAGCTAGTCACAAGTCTTCCAGAGGAACCATTTATGAAATGGGGACTTGATTTTGTGGGGCCAATTAAGCCAACAAATAGATATACAAGAAACAAATACATTTTTGTAGCCATAGATTATGTTATCAAGTGGGTGGAAACAAGAACATTGAGAACTAATATTACAACTGTAATAACAAATTTTTTGTATGAATGCATACTAACCAAGTTTGGAAGTCCTTTGACTATAGTCATAAATTGAAGAGTTCATTTCATTAACGATGCTATAAAATATTTGATATATCATTTTTTGTTGAAACATGTGAGTTCTACAACCTATTATCCTTAAGGGATTGGGTAGGTTGAGTATATTAATAGGGTACTTAGGACACTCTTGACCAAATTAGTTAATGAAAATAGAACATATGGGATAATCAACTATCCACGTTGTTATTTTCATACAGAATTACATATAAAGTAGCAACAAGGTATACACCATATCAATTAGTGTATGGATTGCATCCATTGATGCCCATAGAGTACATAGTGCTAGTTATTGATGGAGAGTAGAAAGACAATACTTTAGTGAAAGTTATAACTATCAAAGTTTCAAAACTATAAAAGTTGCAAGAGGCTAGGATGTAAGATGCAAAAACTAATGGTATTTAGCAATGAGAAGAACCTTAGGTACAAGTTGGAGATATATTAGAGAAATTTTCTAAAGCTTATTTGTTGAAATCCAACAAGTACAAAAACATTGGGCCAAGATGAGGAAACTGAAATAAGGCCTAGTGGGATAGTTTAGGAGGAGGAAGTGTAGATTGGGGAACCACATGAACTCAAAGGAGGGGGCCAAGAAGAGAAAAAACTATAAATAGCTCAAGAACAAGAACAGGTGGAAATTATTCCAATAACAAAGGTAGAGCAATCAAAGATGCAGCCCCTAGAAATAAGACCATAGGTTAAGTTAGTAAGGAGGAGGTTAAAACTAATGATTCAAAGGCTGGTACAGAACCATTGGTTGTTATATAAGTTGAGACTATAGAAACTATAGTTGAACAACTAGAAGATTAGAAGGTTGCACAGTGCTTTCATTTCTTTTTTTTGTCATTTCACAAGGATTTTGGGGACAGGATCCAGAATGTGGAGGGGGTAATGTTAAGGGGGTAAATTGATTACATTGTTTCGGATGAACAAGGCATTGAGGGTAGGGATTGATCATTGGACATTGGAAGCTTAAATTTTGAAATCCTTGTTTAGTTTTGAATCATGTTGATAATGATTTGGGGACCACCCAAAGATGGGAGTTATAGGAAAAGGATATTTAATCTTAGACACACAATTTTGGAGTAAGGATATAGATGTAAGTACTTTGTAACAAAAATTAAATACTTTGTTTTTTTTATACCACAAATTTAATCTTATTATTTGAGTTCATTTCAACAGAACATGGATTTTTTTTTACGTATTTTTTATTTAATTTTTCAATAAACAAGATAAATACAGACTATTGAACTAATATTCATATTCAGATTGTTGTGTGATTTTTTTTAAGTATAAAAATATAAGGGAATGAATTGTAATTCTATTTTTAAATTTTTTAAATTGTATTTTGAAGTATAGATTTTGGTTGTATGAAATAACCATGAATATGGCGTTTTAATGAACTACAGACACAAATGTGTTGAAAATCAAGGTAAGAATTATGAATGTATGCATATTGTAATGTAAATTTGTTGTTACAATAGGTTTGGAATAGTTCTGCAGGGATTTAATCCACATCTACCATCACCTAAATAGCCAAGGTAGCCTAGGTTGTAAGCACGAGGACTTGAACTCCTTTCCTCCACATTGAGGAGGCAAGTTCTTAACCATTGCACCACCACCCCATAAAGCGATTATTTTGGGACAACATATCGTAATGAACATGATTTTGGACCAACATATTGTAATCAACTTCCATGAATTGTTTTTCAACATATTGCACTAAATGAACTTGAATTTTTTTACACTACTTACATAAATAGGTAGGTTATAGGTAGGTTAATCTAGGTAGGTAGGAGGTACCTATTAATAAATGCATGTATTTAAGTAACATGTAGGTTATAGTCTATTAAGCCTTACAAGTACCTATTACGTCTATGTTTATAGCTACATATGTTTATGTTATTTAGTAAGCTATGTAGGTACCTATTAACCTATAATCAATAGATTTAGCCTAGGCATATTAGGTAGGTAACTTAACTTATTGTTAAGTTTAAGCTTAAGCTACCTACCTAATATTGGGCTAGGCTACCTACCTAGTAGGCCTAGGTGGCCCAAGTAACCTAAGTTAGGTTACATACTTATCTAATAGGCCTAAGTTAGGTTAATTAATGTTACCTAGGCTATGTATCTACTTAGGTAGCTTAGGTTAGGCCGTGTACCTACCTAGTAGGCCTAGGTTAGGTTAACTTAGGCTACCTAAGTTACGCTATGTACCTATTTAGGTAGCCTAAATTAAGCTATGCACCTATTTAAGTAACCTAGGTTATGGTATGTACCTACTTAAGTAGCTTAGGTTAAGCTACATACCTACCTAGTAAACTTAAGTGGCTTAGGTTAGGTTACCTATTTTTTAGGCCTAGGTGGCCTAAACTAGGTTACATATGTACTTAGTAGGCCTAAGTGGCCTAGGTTAAGTTACATACATTATAGGCTTAGGTGGCATACATTATGTACGTAACTCCTAAGTAGACCTCGATAATTTAGGTTAGATTACCTTATATTTAATGGGCCTAGGTGGCTTAAGTTGTTTACTTAATTAGTAGGATAGGCTACCTACCTATTAGGCCTAAGTGACATATGTTATTTACCTAGTAGGCTTAGGCTACGTACTTGCAATAGGTTTAAGCTAGTAGGCTACCTACATGGCTAATAGGTCTACCTTGTAAGTTTAGGTCACCTATGATACTTACTTAGAAGGTTTACATTACCTAGTTATAGGCTACTTAAAAATCCTAGGCTATGTCCTATGTAACCTACTAGATAAGTCTAGGCTACATTACTTAGCAAGGCTATTAATTAGGTTATTACTTAACAAATAACCTATTAGCCTATTAACTATGTTAGGTTAAATAAGTGGTTTAGGCTTAACCTAACCTATTATTTATGTTAGGTTAGGTAGGTAACCTAAGCTTAATAAGTAGGCTAAATCATTAAATGAGTATGGTTCATTTGACTAAGTGTCAAATCATAATGGTCGATTTAACTAAAGGTCAAATCAGGATGGTTAATTTGACAAAACCTTATTCATTTAATGTGGCCAATTTGACTAAACCATGACCATTTTGATTAGATCTTAACATTAAACCTCCAACAAGAAAGGACATCAATGGAAAAAAAACAAATAAGTCAAAAATGAAACAACTAGATGAAACAACTGATTATACACAATTCCCTAAAAATATTGATGTTGGGGCATTAGTAATTGCAAGAATGAAACCAAACTAATGTCTTTAAAACATATGCAAATGGAAGCTTAACAACAAATTATATTTCCTTATGGAAGTTATCAAAATATATTAAATCTATAAGACATCCAAACATTGAAAAATAAGTTAAGTTGAAGGATGTAAAACAATGCAAAAATTAAAGACTAAGTAGGATGTATTAATGCAAATATCATCAATGGTGCATAAAACACCTAATTAAAATCTCAAAAGCTATTAATGCATTGTCTATCATAAAAAGCAAATCAACATATTTGACATATTTTAATAAAAAATCCTTGATGAATGCAAAGGCCATGAATGAAGGGGATCCCATTAAAACATCCAAAACTTTGAGGCCATAAGAAAGGATGTGAAAAAAAGTTGGCATAATGAAATCATCAAACAAGCTTGTTATAGACCAAATGATGCATTTAAAAAGTTACAACGAACGTCCAATTGCATGAAGTTTAAAAGTTAATTTCTAAAATGTTATCGAGACTATGGATGGAAACAAAAAAATTGAGTGTTGTTGGCAATGGTGGGGAATAAAAATGAAGGGAACAAAAGGCTTTGAAAAGAACCAAGGAAAACAAAGGTCTACTAAGGGGGGTCAACTTGGTGAATAATACCCATGGCCAAAAAGATGCTATAGTGACCTACCTTTAGATAGTGGTGGCCCTATTATATAAATAAATTATAACACATTAAATGTGTGGACAAAAAGGAGAGGAACTTAATGATGTCAGCTCTTGTGACACATAGTTCCTAACACACCACACCTTGCAACACTAAATTGAATGCATTTACAACATTGACTTGTAAGAGCACCCATGTGTAATGCATGTCAAAGGTGCACTAAATGCCATGAAACATTGCCTCATGTTGAACTTCAATTGATGAAGGGAAAAATGTGCCAAGAAAAAATCACATTCAATTGAAGGCACAAGGTATAAAATTATCAAAATGACATAAAACTTCTTCCATAACAATTGAACAAACATTAGCAAAGGACTTGGCCATTGTTAACAAATGAACCATTCCAAGAACAATATGTGCAATGTGTCAATATTAAATATGCTTTTGTGCAACATGAAAGCACAATTAGAATAATTTCAAAAATCCACTAATAGAATTTTTCAAATGAAAATAATCATAAAGATATTCCAAAACCATATTAGATGGACTATTGAACAATGGGTGAAGCAAACAATGAAATGCCAACTTCAATGAATTTGGGGAAAGTTCTAGATCTTGATTAGTTTCATAATCCTCCATAAATAGAATTCAACAAATCCATTTGATTTGAGGTGAAGAACTTTAAAGGTTCAAATGGCGTCCATAGAAAGGGGGACTAAAGAAGAGGGAACAAAGGCACGTACAACATAATTAGAATATCATTGTTGTTGGCTTCTTAGATTTATATTTGATCAAAAAATGTTAAATTTGGATTCAAAGAACTTAATTTAGACTTAGGATGGGTTAATTCTAATGATTAAAAATAACCCCACAAAATTTGAATTTTTAACCATGGCATTAATGTAGGAGGTGAATGAATCTTGTTCTCATGTGAGGCCTCTTAATCTTATGATGGATATTTCTATTGTGTATAATTAACCCCAAAAACTAGCTAACTAATTAAAATTTTTAATCATCTTGGGCCGATATCCTTTTTTGCAAGGAAGAACCATTGGTTTCGATTTTAGTTAGTAAAAATTGAGTCCCAATCAAGATTTTCAAAAGAAATTAGAACTAGAATTTATGTGTTTGAAGAATTAAACCTAAAATGAAAATTTTTAATTCCATTTATATAAAGAACCAAAACCATGATTTATAGTTTTAAAATAGGGATTGGAACTAAAGGTTATTTGGTAATTAATTGTTAGTTCTAATTTTGGTTAATAAGAACTGAATCAAAACCAAGATCAATTTTCAAAGTCAAAATTGGAACTAAAACTATAATTTTCACTACTACAAACTATGACCTAGGTGGAAAGTATAATGACCTAAGACTTTCTACCCAATTTTCATTGTACTACTAGAAAATCATTATAGTGGTTTCAATCATATGTACAATGGATTAGACTGTGGTTCGAATCACATGGTAACAAATCCACACACTTTCCACGTAACCATCATTGTATACAATGGTTTATTAGTGGTTCAATCAATTATAAAAGTGGTTTGTGCATGTACAAACATGGTTTAATGTTGTGTTGCCATGTGCTTAGCTTAGGTTAAGTACCCTAGATTCAATGACTAAAGTTATGTATTTTAACCAACCTATGCAAAAATTGGACCTAGGATAGGAACCTAAACCTAGCAAAGTTAGGCAACCTAAAAGCCTAACACAACCAATTTGTACACGTGAGGATTTGAACACCTCACCTCCACATTGGAGGTTCAAATCATTTAAACCACTGCCTCACATCTTGTTTATATACTAATAAATATAATTATATTATTATAAAAATTTTAAATTTCTAACAACCTAAGTAGCCTAACCTAGGTTAATCTAAACTAGCATACTAGGTTATCTTAAACTTAAACCTATTTTAACCTAGGTTCATTGAGGCCTACCTAGGCTAACCTAGCTACATACGTTCGGTCAACTTATGTACCTACATAGGCTAACCTGCCTACGTACATACAACCTACCTTACATGCATGCAACCTAGCCTAAGGACCTACAACCTATGCATGACCTAGTCTACATAGATAGCACCTAGCTTACGTACGACCTCCTAATTGCTTAATCTAGCCATTGTATGACCTTTGTAAGTAGTTATGTAAAACCTACATACAACCTTGTTTAGTGTTTGTATGACCTAGGTATATAAGGGTGTACTTATGCATATTTATGTATATTTAAACATACCTACACATAAATTATGTGTAACCTTTGTGTAATTTAAACATATAGGTAAGTGTACATATGTGTGCTTATGTGTACTTAGGCATACCCATGCATACCTATATGTACTTATGTTGAGTTAAGCATCCATGTGCATATTTAAGTGTACTTGAGCATACATATGCATACTAGGTACAAAATTTATATTATTGCACATCATCGACTGATGTTGCTTCATATTATTTGATTTAATGGTCGAGATGCTATGGTATACCTTCATACAATGGAATTGTTGATTCTATTTTCCGCCCAATAACATGTTGGGTGGAATGTTATAGTGGTTTAAGATGTAATTTCTAGTAGTGTTTTTTGGATGGAATAATTAGGCCCATAATTGAGTTCCTAATTTTATTTACATGTGGAAGCCAAATAAGTTCAATCTATTTTTTAGAACCTGAACTAAAACTTCTTCATGGAAATCAAGAACAACCCAACATTAGTTTTCACCAAGGTACTAAATTGATGTTGGTTTACCTTGGCTATGAAAACAGGTAAATTACTTGGGTTGGGTTGTTCCATTTTGTGTAAAAGTCTATTGTTGTTTTGCATTTTTTATTTAGGGCAATTGTGAATGTGTAAATTTGATTCGCAATGAATGTTGTACATGGCAACCATTACGTTCCACAAGGGTTGTAGTTTAGAGGCATTATGCTCATAAGGCCCTTTGATAGTTGATTCTTATTGTTTTTTTTACTAGGTTCATCATGTTGTAATTTTTAAATAGGGTTGTCTTTCACATTTAAAAATGAAATCAAAATTTGTGAGTTTAAATTTTATCATTTATTGGCTAAAATATAGCTAATAAAAAAATGCCTCACTACAAAAAAATGTGAAGGTAACATAACACCAAGGCGTAAGAATTATAAATATTAGTATTATGTCATAAAAGTAAAATGATGGGTAAGTATAATAGCAAATAATTCAATTTATGAGCCAATCTTGAGAATTATTTATTAGCAACATAAACTTGAACTCATGAATAATTTAATTAACTATTTTGAGTAAGATATAATTGAAGTGAATCATATGGACTTGACTACATCCAAAAGAAGGAGATTCCAAATAATTGAATGATTTGTTCATAGGAAGAATGATAATTTTACAATGATAACATGTGGCATAATATTAATGACTTGTAGTTGATAAATGGGAATGTTTAATACATGTGAATGAATGGGGATATGATTCATCCATTCCTTGTTTCAAGTAAATATGGAGTTGTGACTAGAGCTTTGAGCTCGTATTCTCGTTTTCATAATTTCATATTGTTACTTTGTGTTAAGCTTTGGGTTAAACTTTTCATGTAACAAACTTATGTCACAATAAACTTATGTGTCTTTTTTATTATGGAAATGTTCATAAGAATAAACATATGTGTTTTTGGCGAGGGATCCTCGTAAAACAAAGTTTTTAAATGGGTGTGATGAGCTCTCCAATAGATGTAGCCCACATCATAAGGACCAAGTTTTAGGTGTGTTCATCACCTTAACCCAAAAATATGTAAGTTTCATCTCAAAAATATTCTTAAAGTGTTTTGTATGGTGTGTGGGTGTTGTGTGAGACTCTTGTTATACAACTTACCCTATATGATATTAAAGACTTAATTCAAAATTGGCTCTCATAGGCTTGGACCTTTCCTAGATTTTTCTTAATGTATTTATTGGCACTTATGTCTGGAACTCCCTGCTCCTCAGACACTACCCCCTACACAAAACACACACTTCTTGGTTTGGAACAAGTACAACAAAACTTGAGTCCTCCCCTCTTGGGTTGTGGCTCTTGATAGTGTTCATGGTTACAAGAAGGCATCACAAACACGCTGGCCTTGCCAATAGATAAGATGTGGTACATCTATCTACCTACTGTGTCCACACTCTGAACACCAAAAAAAATCCGTTCCAATCTAAACAGTCTAAACACTTTCACCAAAGAAACCAGTTCACCTAATGTGAAACCAGTTCTGAAAAGCAAAACTTCCAAAAGTTGGATCCAATGCGAGGGCCCAACAAAACAGGTAGCAAGCATGTTGTCATCACAAGCTCCAGGAGTTGTTGAAAATGAGCAACTGAATGGCCAAGGAGGACCATGATGACAGGCATTGGTTCCTAAAGAGCTAGGTTATAGGTAGTAGTAGTAGTAGTACTAGCTATTACATATAGTAAAGGACGTCGTGACGTGAAGCATCATTTCATCCATCTGTCCCGTCATCCATCCGTTCGATCATCCATCCGTCTCGTCTAGTTGTATTTCAAGTCAAACACCATAAGTTATGCAGACACTTTTGCAGGCTGCATCAACTACTCCTGGATGATAAATAGCTTTAGTGGTGGTGGTTAACTTCTCAGGCCAACTAAAAGCTCTGGTAGCAGCAGCATGTCAGTTGGACTTTATAATATTGTAAAAATTTCAGGCAAACAAGACTCCTTTTCAGCATTATTATCACCCTAGCCTAATAACACCTTTTTTTTTTTTGGCAAGCCAAAGCTCTGCAAAAGACATTTGATAAAGTTTATTATTGTTATTATTGTTAGTCTAGACTGACATTATGTTCTCATGGGGACATGTGTGTTGTGTCATCAAGGTCATATTTAGCCATTGGAAATCACCTGGTTTTTTTTGGGCATTGTTTTGTAATGCCCAAAAAGAGGGTGCAAATCTAGATACCCAGATGATGATCATGCTTTTTGTGGGTCAAATAGGTTAGATTCCTTCCACCAACATGTGAGTTTACCGTATATGTGACCTCAGCATGGCCAGAGAGGGAACCAGCACCCACCCACCACCACTGCCCCCCAGCACACCATGCAAGATAGATGGATGGATGGATGATGTGTGGACACGAACCACTTTTCCATTTGGTTCGTGTCCCAAAGCTAACCATAGCAGTTAGCCATGCACTAACAACCATTCACATGTTTTCACATACCTAGCACTCACCAAGTGCCTTACTTGTGAGTGCCTTCCTTACCTACCTACATAGTAACCTTTTCCATTATCTACTTACATACATATGATACTTCCGCACTAACATACGTATTCACCTAAGAAGTGTGAGTCTGAAGTAGGAGGGTTTAGAGGAAAGTTTAACTAGGTGGACGGTTGGTAACTCCGTTGTGGTTCATCCACAACTGACTCATAACGGGTCTCCAAGTGCACTTGTTGGGTGACTATGTACCCATAATAGTCTAACCACTGTGGTTAGCTATGGGTAAAGAATAGGATGAAAAAGTGTTTCCTATCCACATGCCTTCCCATCCTGCATTGTTTGCTCGCATGTGCTTGTGGCCCCAACATGTGCACATGTGATGATGCAGTTGTGGGTCTAAAAGTCTAAACTAAGGATTTGAAGCTCTTTTCTTTGCAATCTTATTACTTTAGAATGGATGTGGGTGGGGGGATGGATCCATAATGTTGTTGGAGTTGGATGAGTACTTAGTGTGTTTCAAGTGGACCCACTTTCATTTTGCCTTTATTTGTTCTTGTGTCAGTTTCCAAGTAGTTGGGCAATTAGGGATCAACTGGATGATGAAGGAAGGGGAAGAACACCTGTGTGGGCTGCACTTGCTCTTCTCATGGCCTTCAGATTTTTAGTATTTCTGCATTTGAACAGCACAGCACTGCAGAGAGGTGTGTGTGGTGGTGCTTGATAATGTTTTCTTTGGGCATTCTCTCTGGCCATTTGCAGAAGGTAATTATCTTGGATTCAACTTCTTTGTGATGAAATCCTGCCAAACTCTTATTATACCCAAAAAACACCCATCCCCCAAAACTTTCTCTGTAGTTGACTTTTTGGATCCATCTTTGTTTTCATCCTTTCATTAAATCATGGATTTATTCATTTTTGTATCCTTTTTTTAAATTATTTTTCTTCTTGGAATTCAATTTCCTTAAAATTTTCAACTCAAAGTTATGACTCATCACAAGCTCACCATGGACCGGATCACGTAAGGAGATGTTTTTTTTCCTTATAGTGTATTTTGTAGCTTCTCATTATTAGTTCCTCATTGTAATAGTAAATTCTTGAAATTGGAATGCTTAGATGTCTTTGAACTTAGGAGCTTCACAACTCCAAGGAAATTTAATTGTTTTGAACACGCAAACATATTTTCATACAACCCTTGTCAAGATCTTACCTCAGTGTTGTTTCAAGCTCATGATTCAAACACAATTTGTTTTTCCAAATCATGCTCTGACTAGCTAATGCTACTTTTGGCAATTTGTGTTTTGGTGTTTCAAATGATCATGCTTACCAAATTGCCACTTAGTTTTAGGCATGTGAGAGCCCAATACCACATGAAGTTCATTAATAAGATCACTTGATTCAAACTACATTGACCCTAATTTGAATGTCACTTTGAACATTCAAGGGTGCATGTTGAAGGTGTTTAGACCATATTCCTTCAATTCATACACACTTCTCACTTTGTATTTGGTGAGTATTTTACCTCCCTTGGCCCTCACCATGTTTCCAATTTGCTTTCACATGAGAAAAATGTTTTCTTGTCATTCTTTGTAGTTAGCTGCAAATGTAAGGTTGGTTTCTAAGATATGATATGTTTGGACTTGATTTTGTTTGTGTTTTGATGTTATCTGTTTTTCTTGGATTAGGGTTATGTGGGTGGTTTTTTTTTGTTTCTATTACTTTTGTTTTCTGTTTTCAATTTATGTATATTAAGTTGTTTCCTTAATCATGATTTGTGTCATTAAGGTTTCATTTTAGTTTGATATATTCCAAGTTTTTTTCTTTTGGTTTCATTTAAACATATGATTTTGTATTGTGTTATGCAAGTTTTGTGTGCACGTGAATGATTTCAGTGGTTTGTGTCTTGTCTCTATTTGTGCTCTATCTTGCATTTAGATATATGTTTTAAAACATTTAAATAGTGTGGCAATTGTGGCACAATAATGTGAAAAGAGGACATAGAAAACCCCATTGCAACCTCTTAAAAAATAAGGTTGGGTAATCTCATTTTTCTTATCAAAAGCAAGGAATTATTTAAGAAAATAAATTGTGCACCAAAATTTGATGTTTGTGAAAAGGTTTTGGAACTCCAACCAATGAATATAATTGACAAATGTTCAATTAAGAAAGTTCATCCCTCTTTTTTTGGGCACATCAAAACACTAATAACTTACACATTTTTCAGATGAATATTTTGGGGGGCTTATTACTCCTTTGTATACAATATCAGAAATAACAAAGAAGGAATGTTACATCTATCCTGTGTTAGCCACAAAACCCAATCTTCTAAATGTGCAAGTTTGATACAAATGTGAAAATCTATGCCTTACAACTAGTTGATATAATTTGAGTTCACCATTTCCCCTTTACCCCATTGGATTCCCCAGCTCATTGGATCCTCATTGCATAGAAAAACCCTATTATGGCACTCCACCATAGGGTCTTGGTGTGGATTTCTGTTTTCTCTCTTTATTCTATTTTCATCCTTGTTCTTCCTTATGTCATACCATACCACTTCAAACTCTGAAGTTTGGATTAATTTGTTGAATTCACATTGCACATTACAAAACCCATGCCTGCAACCCAAAGAAAAAAAGTTACCAAAACACAACTCACTCTTCACTATGTACACACATACCTACTTCAAAGTTCAAACCCACTGAAATATGATTTTGTAAATGATTCAGTCAACAAGGCTACACAACTTATGAAAACTCTGAACCTTATTGACACTATGTAATCCTTCCAAGTTTCATTAGGCTGGCCAACCAAAATCAATCAGCACACCTTTGACATGACAAAAAGTGTAGTCATCATCAGCAACAATTTTCATACAGATTTGCACAATTGATCATCAAAAATCTTTCAATGATATCTAACTCCAACTATTTGTATAATTATTTCCATTTTATCAAAGAGTGATTTCATATAAACTGAACGAAACAAGATCATTCACATATATGCGAGAGTATAATGCCTTTGATGTGAAACTTGAGCAAGAACTATCTCCCCATCCCACAATTTCTTTTACACAAACATTTCCCCTCAATTGCAACTCAATTGCTTCAAACTATTGAAACATCTACAACTTGAAATTCTAATAAGCTTTGTTACAATGTGGCAAAAAAAACTCAATGTTGGATTGAGCCTGCTTTGCCAGTTTTCCACATTCTCTGATCCATTGTCATTGACTCTAATCCCAATAGGTACTCCTAACCTTGACTGATTATCAGTCCAAAGAATTAGCACACGCTTCCCCACAATGGCATTCTTGCATCCATGCTCTTATGACCAACACCCACCAGCAAGTCCCATTATGCTCCAAGTCAAGATGTGTTAACTTGCTGGGAAATCGTCAGGTCTGCATGTAGAACTCCTTTCCTTGAACTGCACAAAGTTTAAGTCAGGGGCACCACATCCAGTGTTTGATAATTGTATATGACATCAAACTGCAAGTGCACCTGAGATAATTTTCTCTAATTTGTAGCACTCAGACATTGTAACATCTCATGACTGAAATGAGAAACAAAACAACCCATAGAGCTAGTTTTTATTCACATATTGCAATGGCTCCTGCTTATGCAAACTCTATTTGTTTTGCCTATTGAACCTTCCAATAGCAGAAAGAAATCTAGAGGTCAAGAGAAATGGGATTTTGTTGCTAACTAGAAATTGATTGGTTTTTGCTTGGGACAAAATCCCATTGCATTGTATACCCTCTGGAGGGTTGAATTTTCCTTTGCAGCAGCCTCTATACAAATTCTCTTGAGGTACAAAGGATCTGCAAAATTGCTTCACCATATTTCACCCGTTGGGTCATCCCAGTAATTACCCGATAGATTGCAAGGAGGTGTTGCATTCATGAATTTCCTCATTGCCAAACTCCATTCTGTAGTTCATACCTGCCCACAAGCAGCAGCAAAACCTCCTAGCTTCTATTCACTATGGAGTCCAAGATAATAATAAAACGTTGCAAAAAGACTCTAAGAAGAGCAATGATTTCACATTAGAAGACCTGGGCAAGACAATACCTGACAATGGATTTGGTCTTGCAGCACTTCATCTCAGCTGCCATTTCCTGCATGCCAAAAAGAGTTCCAACAAGCACTTTTCCCACTCTGGAATAGGGCCCTTCTGGTATAGAAAGAAACCCTAAGTGATAATGGAGGTGTGTCATATGTCTGGTCATGTATCAAGCAGGTTGATTTGTGAGAGATCAGATACTACTGAATTAGACATCTGCAGAATGTGCAACCAAAATTAGGCTCAGAGTCTACAAAACCATGAGATATAAGTCCAAAACCCAAAACAAAAAAGACACAATTTAATCTGTTCTTGAGATCACAATCAAAGTCCGCATTCCACAGAGTTCCCAAGATCAACATAGTAGCATCCAAGTGTGAAAGATGGGCAAAAGAGATTCACCTTTGTTGTGCCATGAGTAAGTACAAGACACAGCTGCATCTGTTGGGGAAATCACTTCTTTAGGAACCTGTACATCAATGAGATGAGAAACCCCATGACCACATGCCAGGAAAAAGATAAGTTCAACCCTAAATCCTAAACCATCTGCAAGAACACATCTCCTGCATGTAAGTGATCCAACATCAAACTTACTAAATTAGATCAGCCTTTAAGACACTTGAAACCTGTTGGAAAGATGCACACTTGAGAGAACACTTTCCCAACCTCACAACTACAAATCCAAACAATGGCAACAATTTTATGTGTCAGATATTAAAAACCCCAAACAGGCTTGCAATATTCAGGCAACAATGGTGTGTCACTGCATCAGCTGGAAAAGGGAAAATTCAAGTCTTAATAGCACTTGCAAAACAACAGTTCAAAAGAGAAGGAAACTCTTGTAGAGGAGGTCCTTATGGAGACAAACCCACTGGACTATCCATATCACAAACATAAAATTCCAAATGGACCAGCCACATTTTGTATAGCTTTGTAGAATTGTCAAAAACCTCACAAAAGGTTGGATTGCATGCAATGTCACAAAACATTTCTTTTTCTGAAACTGAAGAACTGAGGCTAAATCAGCACCTGATCTTCTGCTTAGCCCCTCCCATACATTCATCTGACAAATCAAGTTCACATTCATGAGCTACAAGAAAGGATGTCATATTTGATGTCAAGGCCAGTGCAGTGGAATATGAAAAACTTCATTCAACCCAACCCTGTTCTCTCATTACAGACTTGACATTTTGTACATACAAGTGTAATGCCCTTGGGCCAATTTGGATTTGAAGGCAACCTATCCTCAAAATGCATATTTTACCCATTACATGCCTAACCAAGGGAAAAGTTTTATGACCCAAATTTAGCGCCTATTAACAGTTTGGGGCATGTAGAATGTCAAGCATTTCCATGGTTGTCAAGACTATCACTCCTACGTAGAGGAAAAATTGGTTGTCATGACCATGGGATATCTTAGATACACAAAGGAAGAGGTTGCATGGTGAAGTTGCATATTCATCTAGGCAATTAATTGAATGGGAAATAGTTTCCAACAATCAGACATAAGCCTATTGACGATGAGAAGATCGATGATTAAAGGTAACACATAATCCATTTTTCTATTCAATCTGTGAAAAATCTTATTTCTTTGCCAGTTTAACAAACAAAAAAGCTTTAAAATATTGTAGATTGAGTTTGAAGCACACCAATGCAATAAGTGATAAATCGTTCTTCTTTGCCAATTTAGAAAAGAGAGTCCTAATCTTTTCTAGAGTGAACTAGACACATACCATTCTCAAATTTCAAAACAATGGCATTGTTTTTGAAATCGCATTTGAACACAAAACTATTGGTGCATATGCCCCTTCTAAAGCTGCAACTAGATTTTTAAGGTAACAATTTGCTAGGAACATGGCTTTCATGTCCGTGATTTAGGAAGCAAGCAAAATAGGCATCAAGGACCTAAAGTTAAAAGCTAAGTTTTTCAAGGTTGAACAATACCAATTTCTTTGTGGCGATGAGATATATAGGGGATTGCACTACTTGATATAATTGGATGGCTAGCCTTTGAATGGAACTTTCACATGTTCCTCACATGCAAGCATTTAAAAACTTGGTTAACAATCACATATTGAACTATCTTGTTGAATTTGAAGAACTACATGTTGAAATTCATGCCCTACAATTGTAAGTAGTATATGGGTATAATAATAAAGCCCAAGTAAAGGAGTCATAACAAGCCATATCTTGTTGGTGTATGGAATTTCAATGAAGCTGAAAGAATTTTGTTAGCATGAGTGAGAATCATACTTGTCAAAATTCATACGTGGCACCCCATTGGTAAAAAGTTTAAATTTGCTACCAGACATCAAATTACAATTTCATAGTGGAGACCACATGTTGGAACAACAACCCCTTGTGAGCACAATTCTGCAGCCTACATGACACAAGCCCATTAGGTGTAATTTTGTGGATTTTATTGATAAACTACTCATTAAATTAAACCTAGTTTTGGCATCTAATGCCCCTACAACATAAACAACCACCAACTTAAACTTCCATGTGATTTGAAAGGAAAGTGTGAATGATGATTTTAAATCCAAATTTTAATGGATTAACTAAAATTGGATTAGCTACTTAGGTCAATCAATTTTGCAGATGAGATAGTTCATTACTCTACTACCTTGGCAACTTCAACACTACTTATATTATTTTCAAAAATGTTAAAAATTCCCCCCAAAAATTTCAAGTTAAAAAATGCACGAAGAAAAATATTGAATCCTCAAGAATATTTTATTTTCTGAAATGAAGTTTTCAAAATTGATCAATTGATTGATACATGTGTGTTGAATGTACCAAGGTACTCTAATATGAGCCTATGAGCCATTGAAATTCCATCAAAAAGTCTTTCATCAATATACTTTCAACCATTCAACACTATGCCAACATAGGCATAAAATGAACTTTAATCAACCATTTTTGGGATTGTAAAACAATGTGGCTGTTTAAAATACAAGGCGGTAATCGTGCATTAATTTTTTTTTGTCATATATGAGAGTGCTAATGTTAATTAAGTTATATGATTCATATTTTGCACAATGATATTTTTGCTAAAATTGAATCTTACTACATCAAGATCTTGCAAGGTTATGCATAATACATCAATGAGATCTCATACACAAGGTTTAAATTTGGTGTGATTACATAATATCTTAGTGAAATTTGGAAATTATTAAATAAAATTCCCTTAAATTTTCCCCATAATTCTTTCAATAGTTATTTCTTATTTTTGTGGTTATGGTTTTTTTCGGGAAAACAAAAGTTTAAAACTTTCTAGTCGTGTGATGATTTCCAATTGTGAATTTACCTCATTGGCCCCATGTGGAGTGGATTGACTTAATGCTACTACACAATCCAAATGATTGGATTCAAGTTGGCTTTCGTAGTATTTTATCCTAGGTCCCTTTGGTAGTTCTATCAAGTAGGTTGCTATTGAATTATCGTATATTCCAAAATATGTGGAGAGCAATTCTATGCAGAATGCAAAATAATTTATACGCCTACTTAGCCACCACTTCCGAGCCATTCTTCTAGGCCATCAATCCATTACCACTTGTACCTCGTCTTCATCAAAAGCATTGGTCCTAGTTTACTATTCATTCACCTGTTGTTCACATTTTTCTCATTACAATGAACTTCCATGCATTTCAATGAACTATGATGCCCCCCTATCTCCTTGTCATGATGCTATCTTGAGACTTCACCTATCCAAACATCATCCAAAAATGCTAAACATATTTTGGAATCCAAATGGATTTGTGTGCATACATCTTAATTGGGGTGCATATCCTACTTCACAAGAACCTATTGTTGAGTTTGAGCTTCAGATTTTTGAGATCAGTCTGCCAAATGGAGATATTTTCTAATCCTTATTAGGAATGATGCAAGCACTGAAAATATATATAACTATGTGTACCTAAGGGATTTTATACTAGCAATTGGGTTTTACTTGTGTCTTGGTTGAACATAAAAACCTATTAAAAAATTTTAATGCACTTGAGGTCATGTTATAGAGTGCAATCCTATCCTTTCCAAGAGGTAGGCATTCCACTTTCTGAAATGCCCAACATTTTTTGTGTGTGGAAAAACCTCAAATGGATGTGCAATTTGACCCTAAGGATCCAAATCATCAAATTTTCATCTTGTTGCCATAATTCGATGGCCGGGATTGGGTTTGGAGTCATCCAAGTGATGTGCAATTCAAACTTGTCGTCACCTTTAACAACAACACTTTGCAACCATTGCCATGATCTTCATCATGAGTTCCTCCTAATTGCAAGCACATTTCATGTAGACTCCCTACCATCACCTATGTTCTATGAGGAGTCAAAGAAGGATCACCACCCATTCAATGATTGCACACAATTTAAGGCTGCTTTCTTGTTATCCATCCTTTGAAAATACATTGTCACCTATGCTTAAATAACACACATGTATGAAACTATTGTTTGTAAGGTGAGTTTAATTTGAGGCAATAAAACATAGGAAATAGATTAATTTTAGAAACAAAAAGAAGCAACAATATGTATCTTATCTTGTATTTGATAGCACTCAAAATTTCTAGTTGTTCTAAATGTTTTTGCATCTTGCATTTGATGTGCCTTGGATTATTTGGTGATGTATTAACAAGTTGTTCAACTTAGTGGATGTGGAACAATGGCAAGATGTTGTGGGGAAAGCCAAATGGAGATCCATCAAATTCCCAACATTGATTTAGGTTGCTTGCATTTGTTACATTGTAATAAAGAACTATATAGGATCAACTCATTAATTAAAAGGTATAAGCCTTTTTTTCATTTCTTGCACGCATTTTATTTTGCATTTGACCAAAAGTTTTTGTGTCTGCATCTTAAGGTTCTGTGAGAGTGGTTGGAGGTTTTTTCAATCTAATCAAAGGCATTTAAGAGTTTTGTGTGAGTGGGATTAAAAAAATTTATGTATGATCAAAGATTCTTGAAGAGGTTTGCCATATTTAATCATTTTTCATTTGAATTGGAAAACTTTCTTTGTTGTTGGAATGGCACCTCTACACCCTCTTCCAATTTTAAAATTTTTTTTTCTACTAATGTGTGAGAATCCTTTAAGGTATACCACTAACTTGGATGAAAAGGACCTAGTTCTTAATGTATGCCTTTTTTTTTTTTTTTTTCATATATTTTGATCTCCATCAATATCAATATTGCAATACTTGGGCAACTTCAGCATAAATTAAATTATTTTTAATTCTACCAAATTTTTTGAAAAATATCTAGTTTTTTTTGCTGAATATTTCAAAAATTCAATTCTCAAGTAACCAAGTTGGAACTTGCAATCTAGATCTATCAAGGTATTACATGAAAATAATTTAAAATAAAAAACTTCTAACAAGTTTTTGTGATTGGTACCATCTTCATGAGGAGCAAAGGCACTACTGAAGAAAGCACATGCCCTGGCCCATTCCAAACATGTTACCCTACACATAACTACAATTCAAATTTTGTGGTGGAATGCCTTTTAGGCCTTAGATCCTATGAAGCCAAATTCTCAAGTTCGACTCAACATGGACAAAGATTAGTTATATTTCTTCTAATTATGATCAAAGACTTAGCAATTTTTGGGTTTTACTTGTCTCTTTGTTGAACATAATTTACAACTCAAATTTTGTAGTGGAATGCTATTTAGGACTTAGATTTTAAGTAAGCAAAATTTCAAAGTCACACCCAATTTGGACCCGATTCATTGTATTTGGTCCATTCATGGTCAAAGAGTTTGCAATTGGGTTTTACTTGTGTCTTGGTTGAACACAATAAATTACAAGTCAAATTTTGTGGTGGAATGCTCTCTAGGATTTAGGAGTCTAAATCCTCAAATTCAACCCAATTTGGACTAGATTCATTGTATTTGGTCTAATCACAATCAAAGACTTTCTTTGCAGTGAATTTTGGCTATTTTGTATTTTAAAAAAAACACTCTGGAGGAAAACTTGGGAAAAACATGTTTTTCAGCAAAATTTCATCAATTATGCAAAATCAAAAGATCGATTAGGGGCCCCCAAAAAAAACATTGATCACAAATTTTTATTTTTATTTTTTGTTGTTGTGGTGTATTAGACTTTTTTGGGGGCGAATTTTCCCATTTTAGTGACGAAAAAATTGGAAAAAAAATAAAATAAAAATTAATTAAAAAAATTTCCAAATTTTTGTGACTGACACAAAAGAAAAAAAAGAAAAAACCAAAAAAAACCCAAAAAAACCAGAAAAAATTGTTATTATCTGGTGGACAAACAGAAGAAATGATGCAATGAAAAGACATAAGAAAGAAAGGAGGGAGAAAAACAATGTTTGGGTGGGTATTTGATTCAACACCAAACCCCCATTGGACATTTGGCCTGGGTATATAGGCATGCATATACCCAACTAAGGTGAAGTTTTTGGAACCTCTGCTCCCAGCTGCTGCAGCATAATTTATTCGTTTAAATTATGGTGACTAACTATTGAATATTTTTTCTTTTGGCATTTCCTTTTTTATTCATCACATTAATGACCTTGAAAAAGCTATTATCATATGCTCTTCCAACTCCTTTAGATTTTACTACAATTTTAATGTTATTGATTGATTTTTATTTTTATTTTTATTCTAAATTCATGTGTTCAATATGATTGCAATGCCAATTTGCAAAAGTAATTGTCTTTCTTCACTTTGAAATGTGCCATACTTTTGTAAATATTTATTTACCCTGCATTTACCCACATCTATGCACATGGTATGTGTAAGGAAAATGATGAAATATTTATCCCTATCCTTACCTTGTGAATAGGGCAAGTGTTCATCAATCACCTTTACCCTTACCTAGATTCATAATTTTGCAAGGCCTTTATACCTTCACCCAGTTTAAAAGTTTCCGAAGTTTATTTTTTACATTCACCTTATTGACATGTTTTTGAAATTTTCGTACTTTCTTCTATTATTATTTTCATTTATTGAGTTTTTCAATGTTGTTACAATGGCAATAATCAATAACAAGATTTAGCCACAATTGGTTATAGAATAGATCTCACAATAGATGTTTTTAAAAATCCTTTTCTACCTATAAACCTTAAGATAGAAATCTGGCAATTTTTTATTTTTTATTTTTTTGGGGGCAAATTTAAGTCATTTAAAAAAAAAAACCTTTGTTGCTGTTGCTAGGTCATTTTCTTGCAAAATGGTGAAAATTCACCACAATAAAAATGTTATTTACATTTATCTAGCTAATGTATAAAAATGGATGTATTTGTCCAATACTACTCATTACCTTCGGATTTTCAAATAATCATTTGTGACTTGGTGGTTGTTCAAGGTTCAAAACCCATACCACGTCCCTTAATGATTTTAAATCAAATGAGCCACTTTGGTGGCATGTTAATAAAATTGGATTTTTCTTAAATTAGGAATATACCCATTTTCACAAATTGATGAAAATCTTAGTTATATTTCAAGTTCTCAAACACCTAGAATTGTATGTTCTTCAAAGGGGAAGAAACCCAATTGACCCCTCTATGCTTAGCAAGCCAAAAATGGTTTATTTCAAAAGAAAAATCTTAAATTGGTGTGAACAATATAATTAAATAATTTTCACTTTTATTTATTGGGTTGCATGAGATTTTTTTAATGCTTTGTTAATTGTGAGATTCCACATGCCTTTGGATGAAAGGTTTATCAAACAAGTCATGCATTGGGGTTCTAGCTTGTGAACTTGATAGTCAACACTCAATGATGGACCAAGGGGGTGGAAAGGACCACATATGTGTAACAAGGGGTTAACTATGGTAACTTGTTTATGAGTGGACAAGAGTTCAAGTGTTGGGATTAACCTAGCCTCATTTTGAAGTTGGCTTCCTTATGATGTTGTTGCATCCTTTTAAAGTTCTTCACATTCACATTTCATAAATTACAAGGCTTCATTATTACTTAAAGAACAACATTTTCACGTGATTTCTTGATTTTTTACATGAGTTTCTAATTTGGTCATTTTGAGTGTCATCTTAAGATGCATGTCATTATGTCATGTTAGAAGTATGTTTGTTTGTTTGTTTTGCATGTGAAGCTTTAGATCCAGTGATGAGTTGCACTTAATTGAGCTCTCATGCATGACCTCGACTTAGTTTTGTCATCTCATCATTCCTTGGGGTGATTTGGGCTGAAATTCCTACCACATACATGAAATTGTGTAAACTTTGAGTCCATGGGATGAATTTATTGGACCTTGATTTTTTAGTTAAAGCTTCCATTAGATGCAAAAAGGGATGTATTAAGGCTCTAAGCCTTTAAAGGTTAACTAGCTTCAAATTGTCTTTCACACAACCAAGGCATTTTTTTAAAAAACCAATTTAGTTTTCTTCTTAATATTAAATGCACATTGAACATTGGAAAATACAAGTGTTGTTTGATTCCAATTCTTGAAAATGGCATCCAATCTTGGTATGGTGATTTGTTGATTTGATGGAACCTTTGGTACCATCCCAAGTGCAATTTTGGTATGGAACCCAATTTATTACATTCATAGACTTTTAGTTTTGGTTATTAAAAAATCCAAAATAGCTTTTTTTTGGGAATTAAAAACCAATCTCAATTCCACCTTCCTAGGGTAAGTTGGGCAATCACGAAACTCCCAAAGACCTTGCAATCTTTGAAAGTTGTTCCTTTGTTTTCAGAGGTCAAAAAAAATGTAAAGTTGCTCTTAGTGTCTCGTAATCATTTAGATTGTTCAAAATGAAATATTAATGAAGAAGATTTTCCCTTTGGAAATAGGGGGGTCACTTGTTTCAAAAACATTCTATCTAAACACCTTGTGATTTTTTAACATGCACTTTACATCTTATAAACGAACAATCCAACACTTATGATTGGATTTGTTTGCATCTTTGAATTATTCATGAACTTTGCATTTGCAAACATCTACCCTATTTTAAAATTACACCAAGCCCACAATTATTATGTTTTTTTTAAAAAAATAGATCACAAAACACGTTCATGCATGGTTTGGATTTAACCCAAACAAATGGTTTTGGGCATCCATGGTCATGGAGTTAGGGGTTTTGATAAATCTAATTTTCCTAATTATCATGTAAGTAAATGTCATCATCAAGTTTTGCCATGTTGTGGTTGGATTTGTTTGCATCTTTGAGTTCTTCATGATGTTTTTTGCAATTGTATTTTCTTGATGATGTTCTTCCACGTGCTATTGTGTTCTTAGTCCTCTTCCCAATGTTTTTTGTGGTTGTGATCCTCTTCCTAATGCTCTTGTGGTCGCAATTCTTTCATGGTGTTCTTGTGTTCCAATTCCTCTTCTTATTGTTCTTAATGGTTGTGATCTTCTTCCTTGGCGTTCTTGTGTTCTTAGTTTTCTTCCTAGTGTTTTACAAACTTGTAATCTTCTTTTTGGTGTTTTTTGTGGCCATGATCCTTTTCCTTGGTGCACTTGTGTTTATGGTCTTCTTCCTAATGCTTTTCATGGTCAAAATCTTCTTCTCTAACACTTTTGTCTTCTTGTTCTTGTGATCATGGTTTTTTTCCTTGATGTTCTTATATCATCAATCCTATTCATGGTGCTCTTTAGGGTTATGATCTTCTTCCCATGGTTTTTCTTGTGTTTTTTATTCTCTTCTTAGTGTTATGTAAACTCAAGATCCTTTTTTTGGAGATGCCTTAGTTATCCTAATTTTTTTCTTGGTGTTCTTCATGTTCTTGTATTTTTGTACTAATAATGTTTTTTCACATGTTGTAAATTTTTGACGTTGATGAACATCCTCTAGTCCATCCCCTTTCTTTTCCATTGTAATGTTCATTCTATAAACACCCTTGTAATAACATGCCTTGTTGTTACCATCCTAGTTCTCACCTTCTATGTGGTTAGTTTGTGATGTTTTGATTTGATGTTTGTGTAATACTTCGATGTCCTTATAGCTAAGCATTTAGTCTTATTTGAAGGTTGTGATGTAAATTCTTTCATTATGGTAGCAAACTTGGTTATTGTGAAATCTATTTTCACCCATATTTCCATGGTCACTTGTGTTACACGTTCAATCACAATCAATGAATTTACCACCCTTCTTGCCATTTTTCTTATCTTTCTTTTGGTTTATTCGCTTATTTCTTTTGTATTACTTCCATGTCCATGGCTTTTTTTTCATAACATTTCCTAAAAATACTCTTTAAAATGTCATGACATGCGATTGTGAATAGCCCATTAAAGGTTCCTTGCCCTTTTGTTTCCTTGTAAGCATATGCAACAATGATGATAAGTTACTAAAGGATAATGAAATTCTTAAATTTGCTCTAGCTTGCACTTTTTTTGAGGGTTATGAAAGTTCCTAGTCCAAGTCCACCATTGTTGCAACCCTAGTTTTACATTCATGACCAAGGCCATGGGCATTGCAAGAAATGAATCTAAGATCAAACCATGTCATGGGATTAGTTAGTTGGAGTAAAAGTGATTCCTACAAAAGGTGGGAAGTTTTTGGGAATCAAAGGAAAACATCCTTATAACTCCCAAAATGAACTCCCTAATTTAAGATTTGGGGCTCTTTAGGAATCTTGAATGTTTAAATAGTGATTTCAAAGGTCAAATCGCATTCAAATCAACATATTTTTAAACCATTGGAAAGGTTTTGAAAATTAGATTTCAAAATTGAATATTCAATGTCATTTGAAGATATGAAATTCAAGTTATGGCCAAAAGAATGACTGAGAATCAAATTGGTGGTTCAATTTCTAACCACTAAAATTTAACACAAATTTCAAATGTCCTTTCATTGGAATGTGCAATGAAGGTTATTAGATATTAAAATCTCATCTTCAAAAGAAATATGTTTTGAAGGAGTTCTAATGTTCCAAAAGTTTGTAACATCCCAATTTTGGGAATCCATTTTGGAACTCCCAAAAAATTTAACAATTTTGATGTAAACCCTACCACCAATCACAAAGTGACCTATATAGAGGAAGGCAATGCCTCTTGCCAAGTTTGAGTTAGGTGAATCCAAGTTAAGTCGATGGCCTAATTTGGCTTATTTGCATTGAATAGCTTGTGCATGTGAAATGACTATGAAATGTTCTTGAATAAACAAACTTGTCATTTCATCTTACTCCCATTTTAGAGTTCTTACACACATGCACCTCTTGTCCCAAATGCATGGAGTTAGGGATTGTGCCTAGGGTTCTTATTTCTTTCTATTGTTAATTACCTTGGGAAATTACCATAAATACTTTGGGATAAACCTCAGGTCACATCAACCACCAACTTAGGCATTTCCTTGGGCTTTGCATTTGTTACAAGGCTTTTTGGCATTTCCACATAATATTTTTGCTTAGGTGAAATAACGTAATCAAAATCATTTCCATCTTGTACTAAATTGATTATTCTTGCAATATTCATGAATTCTACAATAACAAATTGTTCCCCCATCTAGGACTACCATATTTAACTTCCTCATCAAAGATGTAATCCTCTTCATTTTCCTTACAACTTTTTATTGTTGTATACACTTCATAAGGTAAGGTCTTGTCATCCATGGCCTTAAGATTTAGAGGCAAGATTCATTTAACCTTAAATCCAAATCTCATATTACATTATGTGGACAATATTTAATTTGATATTGTGTCTACTCACCTAGCCAACATAATCTTATCTAGTTTTGTGTAATTATTTATGACCGTTGCATTGTTTCTTTCCTTTTTAATTGTTGTTTTGAAAGGCCTAAAGTAAGACACATCTAGGGGATGTAGTACATGATATGTATGTAAAACAATGTACTAATGTCTAACCAAAATGATGTGCCTATTGTATTGCCTCTAGAATAACATATTATCATCCACGCCCATATTTACAATTACAAGATGTTGATTTGTTTAAAAAATTCCACCTTGTAAAAATTTCTTGGAAAACCTAGGACATGAATGTTGTTGTTCAAGCCTTCTTTTGCATGGCCATGCATGTCCCTAGTTTGCATTGTTTAATATATTTGTCATGTAGTCTTTTACCTTTGAAAATGTGAAATCCAAATAGAAAACCGCTTGTTGCATTGATTATACAATTCACAATAATCCATTCCTTGGATTTGGGAATGGTGTGTTATAAATTTGATGTGAATGTTGTTTAGCTATGACATGAACAATTGATTATCTACCTATTTTGATTTCAATCTTGTTTGAATTCCAAATGTGCTTTACATTGTAATTGTATTGAATGTATAATGTTGTAAGTCGTGGTAGAATGAGTTGCATTGTTAACTAGTCAAACCTTGCATTTTATAACCTCAAAACCCTTTTGCACAAGATAAATGGTCATTCTAGGTGTTTATGTTTAAACTAATACTACCAAAATTTACTTGGTTCACCATCCCAAAAAAATGTAGTTTGGGTTTAAATAAGTTAAACACTCAACTGTTGCAATGTTCTAAAAAAAATTGCATGTTTATAATCCAAGCAATGATAGTTGCATTCTCTTCATTTGTTAGCACACATGGTAGGTAGACTTTTTTGGGGGTGAAAATACACTAAAGTGTAGTACTTTCTAGCATATGAAGAGTCCATACCAATGTTAAAAATGGCAAAATTAACATTATAATATATTGTAAATAACATAATAACATTGCAAAAGTCATATTGCAAGGCTAAACATGTGTTTTTTTTTTTTTTTTGATTTTATCAATGGTAGGTAAGTGTATCAAAAATTTATATTTAAAAATCAAAATAAAAAATTTGAAAAATCAAAACCATAGGCCTACCTAAGGCTACCTTTGAGAATTTGAAATTTTGAAAGGTAGCCCTTAGGGAAGGCTATGTTGTCCTTAAGTAGGCCCTTTAGGTAGCACGTAGGTAAACTTTTATAAACCCTATAATAGCCCCTAGGTAGGCCTATGTTGGCCCTATGTAGACCCTAGGTTAACCTAACTTACTTAGGTTTATTTAGGCTAAGGTAAGTTGAATATGATACTTAGGTAGGATTTTTAAAATATTTTATTAATATTTGATGACAAATTATTTCACATAAAAAAATTTGGTGCAATTGTAAGGAGATTGTATTTCAAAGTGAAGGTGAAAAAATCAAATCCTAACTCTTGCAACTTAATTTAGCCTAGGTGGCCTAGCCTAGTCTAAGAATTAGAAGGTTAACCTAATGAATCAACTATTAATGAATTCAACTAATGATTAATGAATTCACTATGTTTGTAACAACTAATCCCCTATTCACTAAGGGCTAGTCATTTTCACTATGGTATATTAATCCAAGTTCATTCAAAATCTAATGAAACACATAATGAATTTGGCCATATATTGTAATAATTTCAATTCAATTGGTACCAATAAGTTGAATTAGTAAGTTAATATGTTGACTAATACTAGTACATGAATTCATAACCGAATGTGAAAAAAGGGGAAATAAACGATATTTCCACACTATTGATAATTGAATCATTTGGAAGATTTACACTTCAAATGGCTATTTTTTTTTTCCACCTCCTAATAACCCAATTGGAAGATATGTTGAAAAAATATGGTATGTTGAAAATATAGTTTGATCGCATGGTTTTACCATGTTCAATTGCATCCTTATCATTTTTAGCAACTTCAAATATTAAAATAATTTTTTTAAGGTATCCAAATTTGATGTTAATGAAAAATTATAATTAAATTTAAGGTGGCTTAAATATATGTGTGCATATTTTTAAAAAAGTAATAATAGGGTGGGGGAAATAATAGGTTTCTTAACATAATGCCCCCCAAACAATAGATAATTTGACGCATGTAATTTAACAATTAGTCTTCCCACTTGGACGTTATTTTTTTTTCCCATTTCATACATGGTTTTTTACAATGACTCATGTCCATTTGTTTCTTACATTTGTAACAAGGGTCCTATTCACTTTTCTTGTTTGTTATCTTGTGTGTGATGCAAGTTGAAGCATGACATTCTCCTTATACATAGTTGGTTGGTCTAGCAAGTTGTTCCTTTTTTGAAACACATTGAACAACTTTTTAGCTTGGTCCTCCTATAGCCGTAGCCTCTAACAATGGGGGTTGCATGCTTGGGCCCTATAAGGGGTATGCCCTTCCTAGAATCAAACTCTAGGATAAGAAGAAATGAGTTCAATCATAAAATGATTGAATAACATGATATTCTAGAACTCTAATATAACAATGATAACAAAGAAATCAACAAAGTATATACACTCAATTCTCATATGTTTTATTATGCAAGTTGTGTATGTGAATCTCAAGATCCTATGCACTAGAACACACTAAAATCTATGATAGCTTACTCTCCCTTCTCTTTTTCCTACTCGTGGGACAACTACATATTGTTATATCCAACAATAATATATACACTTGTTGAATTTTTCCTTACAAATTGTGTTCATGTACAAAATTTTACAATCACCATATTGGTCCTTGATTTTCACATTTATGTTTTCCTCTTCTACTCTAGGTCTTAATTCAATTTGCAATAGGAACTAAATTTTTTAGGACACTTTGAAGTTCATCTAACACACTTGCTAATAAGTTGGACATGTTTTGAAGTTTGAATAGTTGAAATGAGTGAATGACATATTGAACAATTGAAATGAACTTGACATTTTGGGATTGAGATCGTGGTGTTTTGTTTTGGTGGAAAATGCAAAATGTAAGGATTTCTTTGGTTATCCCTAGGTTGCTCATAAATTTTGAACCATAATATTTCAAGTGAACAATGTATCTTTGATTCTTAGGTTAGATTGTTAGAAGGTGGATAAATGTGCATGATAAGTTAGGTAGGATTTTAGACCATTTATGATGATGTGTATCCTTTTCAATGTAATAGATTTCCTCCCATCACCAAACATGACCTTCACATAATGAATTACAAAATCTACAGATCTATGGTAGAATATCACATGCTTAACAAACACATAAAGCTTCATGCATATGATTTTTTGCAAATTTGTGTTTTTTTTTGTGTGGCTTGGATTGTGAGAAATATAAGCTCATCACAAAACACTACCCTCATATAATGAACTACAAACTTTGAAATTTGGTCTTAAATCACACCTATTACCAAATTACCAAATAAGGAGAATGGAGGAAGGAGAATGCATTGGGATATTTCTAAATATGTGTGCATTGGACAATTCCAAACTTATCACCAAACACAATGTACACTTATTTTTGACAAATATTATATGCCACACCCATGTCCAAACACAATTGACATATCATTGGTTAGAACTTTGAGAAAAATTGAAGGCAACTTTCTATTGTCATGCTTTTAGTTAGAAGGTGTAATCTAAATGGTGTTAGGTGTTTGGCCATTCGATCATCAGCCAATTGATGAACTATTATTCAAGTGTTTGGTGATGGGCATCTTACGCCACACGCAACTTGAATTGGAGATTGTGTAGGTATGAATATGTAGAACATACATGAAAAAGGTTTTAGCTTTTGTAGCCAAAATATAGTTCCAATTCAGGTTCCCGTAAGAGGTTGGTTCTGGGTCCGATTTCAATTTTCCAAAATTGCAAAAAATGAAGTTTATAGACTTGTGAATTGGACCGACAATTGGCTTCATCTATTGTAGAACTCGAAGCCATGGGCTTTATTGGAATAAACGCCTATGTGACGTGGAGTCGAATGTGGGCGTAATTTTAGTAAAGCTTGTTGTCAAGGGCTTTCCAAGCATAAAGACCCACTCCAATTTTCTTTTCTATTCTCACAACATCTGGTGGGTACATGTCAACTATCAAATGAAAAAAATTGGGGGGCATTTCAAAAAATGGAACAACCAATTCTTGAAATGTAATTGGAGGGCATGTGACCAACTTCTTTTTTCCTTTGCTATTTGGGGGTGTCTTGAAAATCGAAACGCCCACTCCTTTGTCTTCCATAACTTGGGGGGCATTTCAAAAAATGGAACACCCACTCTCATTTTTCCTCTATTTGTTGGGGTGTGTTATAAAAAATTAACATATGCTCCTTTCTCCTATGCTGATTGGGGGGTATTTTGAAAAATGGAATGCCTCTTGGAACATACATTCTAATTTTAACCGCCCCCCCAAACAACAACACAAGAAAAAATAAGCCATGGAAGGGGTGCCCTCCAATTACACTTAGAAAAAAATCGGAGCAAGTTGTTACACGAACATGAGCAACCCACACTATATTATTATTATTATTATTAAATAATTTTAATATATAATTTAAAATCAATTATATAAAAATAAAATTTTAAAAAAACTATACAAACGTGGACAATCCCTAGGAACATGGGATGTTATATGGCACCATCCTTGCACGGCAACAATTGATTCCCAAGTTTCACTATAGAGTGAGTGATAGGTGTACAATGTTGTGCTGCATGCATTTGTGCCCTTTGAGACAAACAATCCATCCTACATAGCATTTAGAAAATTCACCAGGGCCCACTGGACAAAAGTATGGATTCTATTTGACATCACATTCAAAGGGCAAGTGGAAAATCTTGGAGTTTCTTCAACGCTTTTTCAACGTTTAGAGGATTTTTTTGGGGGCGATTTTTTTGGCATCTTTTTTTCACCTGAATACCATAAGTACCTTGGCAACTTCAACACATGTATGCAAAATAATTAATTAAAATTTTCATTTTTCATTTTCCGACAAATAGAATATTATTGAAGAATCAATACTTTCCTTCACATTTTTTTAAAATTTGAAAATACAATCTTTGAGAATTTTAACATTACTGAAAGTAATATAATGATTGTCAAAGCTGACAAGGTAGGACAGTAATAATATTTTGACACATACAAAGAATTGTTTTTGACAAAAACCGGCCCTAATTTTTGTTTTGGGTCATATTTTGAAATACTAATACTTTCAAATTTCTGAAATTCTACAGGTTCCAACAAGTAAGTTTTTTTTTAATAATAAATTTAATTCATTTTTTCTATAGCCAAATTTTGTTCTTCTTGTGAAGGCTTACTAGTTTGGTTACATCACAAAATGGAAATCAAAAACCATGATTACTCAATCTTCAATTTCCAACAATGGGCTCAAAGGTTTAGGGTTGGCAGGGGCCCCGAAGACAAGACAAGGGCGATTCCTCCTCTGATATCAGATGCAACAAAAAAACAAGGGGTGTGTCACACATGACCTTGCCATTTACATTTAAAAGTATCTTAATGCAAAAGAAGAATTATGGAAACTCAAATATTTCACCATGCAATAATATAATCTTCAAAACATCCTCTGAAAGAAACCAAAATCCTTCAAGATATTATAACTCTATAACTAATCTCAAGTTTCAACACAAGCCAAAATATCGGCTTTCAAAAATCCTCATATAAAAATAGACCTATTACCCAGGGGCCAAAATCCCTTAAGCTATACTATACGCTATAATGAATCTAAAACACAGTATCCTTGACTACCAAGGCAATGCCAACAAAAGGAGAGAATCTGGTTTTAGTGTGTGACATCCAACAGAGTAAGCTAACGTATCTGGGATTTTGTCCAAAAGATAAAACCCCCCAAAAAAGGGATAAAAAGAGCATGAAATCTTGCTCTTTTTATTCCTCCCCCCCCC
>Ga0116229_10002168_pt1 | contig 31506 bp, 18 predicted proteins | sample S1TSphgellanicum_3_FD_87313 | JGI IMG/M metagenome (GOLD analysis project Ga0116229, IMG submission 87313) | Host-associated microbial communities from peat moss isolated from Minnesota, USA - S1T2_Fc - Sphagnum magellanicum MG | ecosystem: Host-associated > Plants > Peat moss > Unclassified...
GTGTGTGTGTGTGTTTTGAATCACAAGTTTTTGGTCAATGGATCACAAGACTTCAACATGTCGCTTGTCTAAAAAATGTGTTATCATCTTAAACATGTGGGTGTGAATTTCTTTGTGTTTCATGGAAAGTGATCTGTATCAGCTCAATCGTGCAGCATTTTTTTTGGGGGCAAAATTTTGCATCATGGCAACCCAAAAAAGAAGTCATTATGATTACTCATACAAAGGATTTTTTGGGGGAAAAAAATGGCCCAAAGGTACCAGATTTTGAGGGAACTTGTTTTGAAATCATCAAATTTAGACAACAGGTTCCAGCATGTGGTCGCCAAAATATGGCAGGATTCATAAAATATGGCTAATTTCCTATTGTGGATAATCATTGGACCACTTACCACACAAAACTGCAAAATAGAAAAAGAAAAAAAAAACATTTGTTCAATGGTCTTGAAATAATAATTTGTTCTCCATATGGGAGTGGGGGTTGTGAAGGAGTTTGAACAAAGTGGAGAGAATTGGGAAACCCTTTTTGGTCAGTTTTGATCACACAAAGAGAATGTTCACTCAGTAGTAAGACAATAACTAGTCATAAAGCAAACCCATGCTCTTTGAATACTAATGCAACTATTAAATATCAAAATCATGTTAGCTGTTTCATTTGGAGGGTTATATTTGTGGCAATATTATACACATTAGTATTTACAAATGTACATGTATGTAATGTACCATACATGATTTAAGCAGAGTTAGGATATGAATTGGAACTTCATGTATGGTACATTTATACAGAGAATTTTGTACTCTTTGGTTTTTGCTAATTGAAATCAGAATTTTTCCTAATCCCAATTTTCAGCTCTTCATTCCTTTGTGAAATTGTAAGTTACTCCATAGTCCAGATGGAATAAACTGCAGTAATTATCAATGGTGTCAGTATTTGGCAATCTTAATGTTGAACATCTGCTACAGTTTTGTGCTTGCATCGTGGCCTAAAGTTCACCTTTTTTTTTCTTTTTTTTTTGGTTGCTAAAAATATGATAAAATTATTTGGGTCTGTTGCACCTAATTTGCAGTCCACAAATTTTGTTGGGTGGTGTGCTGAGGACAAAAGTGCATAATTGGTGGATCACAATTTGGCAATTATGGAATGTAATTGTTGGACTGCTCAGCAAATGGTCCAGCAGTTTTTTTGTACAGAACAAATCTGCACACCTAGAGTCACGGATAATAATGCGCACTTCTTGTGCTGTAACATTTATTTATTTGGCTAAATCTGAATGGTGGGAAAAATCCATGCAACCCTTCTTCTGGTTCATGCAATATTTTCATGCAAAGGAAAGACTTTTTAAAAATAGTCCTTTTGAGCATAAATTATTTTGAAAGACACCTTTTGGTGAACTAATGTTTGAAAAAATAATATTGTGTACCAACCAAAATTATTAGGAAGTGGGGGAAAAATAATGCACTTCTGTGGTTTTGCCCAAAACACACTTTTCATTGAAAAAACAACAGGTTCTTTGTGGTTTTGCCCAAAACACAATTTTCATTAAAAAAACAACAGGTTCTTTGTGGTTTTGCCTGAAACACAATTTTCTTTTTAAAAAAAAACAGGTTCTTTGTGGTTTTGCCCAAAACACAATTTTCATTAAGAAAACAACAGGTTCTTTGTGGTTTTGCCCGAAACACAATTTTCACTAAAAACACAACAGGTTCTTTGTTCAAGTAATATTTTCACAATAAGGTGGTCTCTCATTTCATCACTTCCAAAGGCAATTTCGATGGTGTGGATGATTTGATTAACCCCAATGAACCCATTCTTCATGTCGTGCACAATAACTGTCTGGACCTAGCCTCACAATACAAAATCCAACATTCCTGTGTTTATCAGGATTTCTTGTTTGCCAAGAGGATCAAACAAGAGGATCAAACAACAATGCATCGATCTCGGACATAGTGGTTGCCCGTTGAGACTAGTATAGTTTTGAAAAATGGATGGCCAGAAATCCTATACCTAATCATGATATGCAAGAATATCACCAGACCCCACGTCTCCCCGCCCCTGACATCGCAGCTTGTTTGGTCAATATTGGCACCTAACCTAGGTCATTTTTCCTAATTTCTGGGCCCACAAGCCAATTGAAGAAGTAGCATTATTTTCTGATTTTGGAATTGTTGAGTCACTCATTTGGGAAAACACGCCTTGAGGCCTGAACTGGCACTTACACGGGTACCATTGGGGGAAAAAAAACCCAATTTTTTTGGGTTGCTTCTAAACATTATAAGTGTGCCTTATAATGTTTGCCATTGGTGAAACTAGTAAGGCCCACTGTAGATGAGGGCCCAAAGTCCAGATTCATAGGAACCAATTTTGAAGCAAAATTGAATCCTTGAGTTGGATCCTGCCTTGGACTATAGCTTGCATCTTGGTTCTTCAAATCATGAGCTCCCTTCAGAGCTCTGCTTTTTGGTCCCAACCCATTGATTTTCCCTTCAAAACAGGTGCCATGTAGGTTTAGCCTCAATTTATCACTTTTTGTTCTCAGACCCTCATCTAAAGCTCTTGGGTCCAATTTATGTTTCGTTGGACCCTGAACGTTCTTGGACCCTCGTCTAAAGTGGCCCTAAATCTGGGTCTTGAGGTCTAGATGAAGGTACCAGTGTAGGTGGTGCTGGTTGACCCTGGCTGGGAAACCCCAATCCAGAATAACCCTTTTCGCATTCACAGCCTTTTTTTTGTTTGCTTTTTGTTTTCCTGATTTATTCTTTTGAGAAATGGGGAGAATGAAAGCCGAAACTTTCCTGACAAAATGGATGGCAGTGGCCACCACATTTTAGACTAGGAGAAAATAGCACCCAGAAAGAAAAAATTGTCTTTCCCAACACCTTAAGCTGAATTATATTTGCTTTAACAAAAATGTGATGAGTATTTTCTTCTGGGGCTAATTTCCACTTTCATTAACAGGAAAAATATGATTTCAACAAAAAAAAAGGATTTTTGTTCTTAAAAAAGACATTCATTCACCAGATTTCAAAAACTTCCCTTAATAACTGTTTACAGCAGGTGCAGCAAAGTAGTCAAAATATAAAAGGATTCTTAAATTTTGACTTTCATATCTGTTCTATAGCCAAATTTGGCTAAATTTTCTTCTTGAAGATTGCCAGTTTGGCTACATCACAAAATTGGAAAAAAATACATAAATACTTAAGGTTTCCAGTTTAGAGAGGCCTATATTCTTGGTGCAACCACCAACATTGAATTCCTTAGTAATAACAGGGCATAATTATTCACTGCCCACTCATTGCATTGGCCTGGGATTGCTTAAGAAGGTTGTTACAGCATCTGCATTGATGCACTGTACATGGGGCAGTATCACCTTCCTCATCCATACATGATAAACATTGGATGATAGGTATACGCTGATGGAACATTCAAACATCACACATGGGCCAATCAATAGCGGTCGATATGTGGCCAAATCACTATGGCCTACCAAGCTCGTAAGGTAATCATTTTCTTTCCAAAGGTCCTTTGACACCCAGGGTATCCTACGTATATTGACAAGAATTACCCCCATTTTGATACCATTATGACACTGACTTCATAATATTTTTTTGACATACTGACCATTTAACGGCTGCCACTGGAGATGGTCTTAGATACGGTGCGAAATAAATCATCATCCATCAGCCGAAGAGAGATGGTATTGTTGGAATACGAAGCTCAGGTTTGTAATGGTATCGTTGGAGTACAGAGCTCAGGTTTTCTTTGCCTGGTTTTGCCACTTTCTTACTTTGGTTTGTTCACTCATGTGCCCCAAAAGGCTATATCAGAATCTTTCTTTGAGTGGTTTCATCTTTCCCATTAGTGTGATTTTGTATGTTGGCTGCACTGACTGTTAGGCAAACGGTATGCTATGTGCATAGCTGCTTGGCCAGTTTACTTTTTTAGGTCACCTATTATAGGGCCAGCTCCTTCATCACTGGCTCCAAGTTGGAACAACTCAAGTGCTTAACGGCTATTTCTGGGTTTCGTATATTCTTCGACATTCTACATTCATGCTCACTGAATCAGCGTATGATTCTCAACGACCAAAAAAAAAAGAGAGTTATGTTGAATATGTTAGCAATTTCCATATCCATTCTCATGTATGTTGGTGTAGTTTTGGCAGTCATCCTCTTAATAAGTCTTAGCTAAATTTGGCTAGAAGAAAGAGAGGACTTTAGAAAAAATTAGGATTCTTTGCTATGTTTTTTTTGGCTACATGTTGGCACTAATTGTCTAATTATAGCAAGTTCAGTTTTATTTTTCCTCTCAATATGGCTACTTTGGCCCACTTTTGCCAAAAAAATCCTATGTAAGGTCCTCACTGTTTTTTCTGGGTCACCAGCCAAGTAGTGAAAATTTGCACAAAGAGAAACAGTGATCACACAATAGGTTGATGAGGGTGTTATATTAAACTTCTTTGGTCACCTTCCAAGTTTAGCTTTGCACAACTAGCCTTGACTATTCCAAACCTCACAATGGCCATTCCATCATTCATCAATAGCCACCAAAGAAGTAGCTGAAGTGGCATTCATCCATAAGATAAATTTGGTTATGAAAGTTTTTAAAAAGTTAAGCATCCTTCAATATTTTTGGCTAACATTTGGAAAATAATGTACAACAACCTGGCAGTTTTTTCCCCCCAAAAAAATCAATATCAAAATTTGAAGACTAAAAAAAGCCCAAAAGAGGTACTCTTTTATAAACCATTTAAAAAAATTCACCAGAAAGAACTCCACTCCATTACACAATGATCTTGAAACCACCTTGCACAGAGGAGCATTCTCCTATAATCGATGTACCATGTGCGATATGGCCAAACATGGTAACACCCCGAAATTATTCGACCTAGAGTACTGTCCCACACATCATGGACTTGAACATTTCAAATGGGTAGTAATTAAACAATTGTATTAGGTTTAGATTAAGTACACTTTACTGTGCAGGTACATTGAGAAGACATCAATTTTTTCATTTTTCACATCACTTTGAAAGCTGCACTCACTGGCTAGTACTACTAGAAACCCTAATGTCACCAAGTATAGGACACCCACCATGTTCATACCCGGCCAATGCCCAAACAGTGCACCATCCACATTGGACGCCTGTCATGAATGAAGTTGTGGATGAATCTCACATTGGGTTTACCTTGGTAACTTTCATGTATAACATAGTTCCAGGAGGAGGGTTTAGGGGATTACAGTAGTTGACTACTGCAGTGGATAAGTAGGATGTAAATGGTTAGTGCCAAGGTTATCAGCTACTGGGTTATCAGCAGGTAGGTAGTAAAAACTGCAACTTAACCACCCACTCTGGTTAGCTAGAGAACTGGAACCCAATGAGAAAAAGTGTTTTCTGTCCACCTACCATCCATCCCTCATGGTGGGTTGGTGGCTGTTGGTTCACTCTGGCCTACTTACCATACCTACTTGATGTAAGATGATTTGTTTAGGGTAAGGACCTGAGATCTGGGTTGTTCTGGGAACGAGGACCCAACCTGAGGCAGGAGCCGCCAAAGTCCAGGACCCAAATTCCTTGACGAGCCTTGTTCAAGTTCTTTCAGCGGCATAAAGAACAGGTAAAATTTTCTTTTTACAAATTGGCGGTTGTGATTCAATTGAGAGAAAAGGAGGTGCTGGACACATATGGTGGCTCCTCAAATTGATGAAACTTACATGTAAGGTGCCATCAGGTGACAATGAGCAAAAACTTTATTGAGGGTAACACACCCTCCACATACACTAGAAAACATCCATCTAGCGGTTCTTTTGGCATTTGTAAACTCATTATGCACTCTTTTGGCTAAAATTCTCAAGATGATGGTTTCAAGCAGGAAATCAATCTGAGATTGAATATTCAACAAACATAATTCCTTTTCATTGCTCAAAAATTTGGCCAAATTCAGCCCCAAGCTAAACGTCCAGGGTAACAATATTGTATAGACGAGGTAATTACTAATTACTACCTGGGTGGCCACCTTACATTCCCTCTTTGCCTTTTATCAACTAAAGAACATCCTTTACAGTAAATGACTCTGTCGGGTTTTCAAGTGCACATTTGGATTGATAAACCAGAGTGCATACCAGCATTGGTCAGTTACTCTCTTTGATGGCATAATAGAATCAGAGGTTCTGTTCTGGTTATACCAAACCAGAACTGAAAACTGGAACGGAAACTGGGAATGTGAAATTTGACAGAACTGAGACTGGAACTGGGCTTCTTCGCTTTTGCTATGCATGCTGACCTGAAGCTTTACAAGGTCAATGGTTTCCCATCCTAATTGGAACTAGCTGGACCTGACCCAAACTAACTGGGTGCTCCTGCAAACAGACAATCAATCAAATAGTTCTACATAGTGGAAAGAAATAGATACCAAACTGCACCATCGCACCGGGATCATATCCAAACAGTGTTTTAGAATAGAGGGAAGAATGAAAGAACCATAGTCTGGTCACAGATCTAGTTGTAGAACCCAAGGGGTTTAGGGTTTTAAGGTTTAGTTCTTGTGAATACTCAATTCACAATAACCAATAACCACCCAGCCAGGTGAACCAGCATCCACAACACCCTCACCTCTTTTAGAGTCTAAAATGAAAGATTTGGTGGGCTGATTATAGCTTTTGGATCAAAAGTTGAGACTAGAAAAAACATATTGCCAAATCTTTCATTTTAGACTCAAAAGACCATAATTTCGCCATTGGATGATAAATTTCTACTGTTTGGATGCAACCAAAAGAATTGGGGGTTTTCATCAGTGTTGGGCAGGTATAAAGGTTGGAACGCTGGTATATAGAAAAGAACTTAGCAGACTCGTATGACTCGAGGCAATACCAGCCTCCAACCAGTACCTTCATGATAGGAACATTAGGTAATACAAGCCTCATACCAATACATATCTAATAGGGGCTTGAGGCAATACCAGCCTCCGACCAGTACCTTCATGATAGGGACATTGGGTAATACAAACCTCATACCAAGACATGTCTAATAGGGACCTGAGGTAATACTAACTTAATACCAAGGTTGTACCAACCTCAATACCAGTGTCATAACTGCCTCACATGACAAAAAAATCAGCCTTGGACCCCTACCACTAGAATCAGCCTGGTATGAAAGTTTTAAAAAAGATCCAAATCCAGTAACAGGCTAGTATGAAATTCTTTAAGAAGATCCAATACCAGGTTGGTAGGAATTCTTTTAAAGCAGATCTAATACCCTCCATAACCGACCAACTAGGGCATAACACTCCCACACAAAACCACTAGAGTGTTGTTACTATAGAATACATTTTGCAGTGTTCCACTCAAAAAAAACAAACAGAAGTACCTTTCTGGTTTGGGAATAAGGCGACAAAGCTTTCCCAATCAGCTTTGCATCAAGTGAAGTTCCTACCATTTACATTTGGACCTTTGTTTCTTCAAGTACTTCAAATTGGTGTAGAGAGAATCTGAGCAAATCAGGGTTGCAGAATTTGGAGGACATTCCTTTGCATGATATGGGGGGCGGGGGGTTGATTTTTGTCAGCATGTACCTTATCACCTCACTGGTGTGGCTATTGATGGTCTCTCTCATGTCTTCCCCAGGGGTCAGTAACTTTGGCAGCATATTTAAACTTTGAAATGTACATAACTTATGGATTTGCCTCCACACTTAAAACACCCTAATTTTTCAACAACAAAAGTACATACTCATATTTTGACCATGGGTCATCAATCATCACCACAACCAATATATAACTCTTCACTCTGGTGATCACTAACTTCAAGTAGTAGTCAGGAGGGGAGAATCGAATCAAAGAGTTGGTCGTAATTACATTGAAAATGAAAAATTGTGCAAAATTTTCTCAAAGAATAAAATGCCAGTCAGGTTGTTAATATTGGGCCAAATTTTTTTTTAAACACTAGCCTTTCATGTGGTTACTTACACTGTAGTTAGGTTAACTATTGCGAGAAATATTTGGATATTAAGTTGTATCACAGAAGACAAGGTTCTCACTCGGGCTTTTTCATACTTTATGGATAACCCTAATGTTTATGGTGGATTGTGATTGAAAATTTTATTGTCCATTATTTTGAACAACTCTTCTGCTTGCAATCCCATTTACTTACTTTCAGAGATCCGTCGTTCAGAGTACCATCCGTATATTTGTTGGGTTAGACTTTCAGAGTACTGTCTATACATTTGACGGGCTGCATTGATTGCTGCTGGTTTGGAGTCAGTTTCAGCCTGTCAAGTTGAAAATTTCCGGCCCATTAATGCTTGCACAACATTGAAAAGCAACAGTCTCATTTTGTGAAAACTACCCTTGTTTTGGACATGGTGAGTTTGTGGGGGTGTTTTGAGTTTTGACCCGAAGTGATTTTGATTTCAAAACCAGTTGAAAATACTTTTCCCCACACATAAAAGTGGGGGGGAAGAAAAGGGCCATTATTTGTGGGTAAGTAGAAATGTTCAAAGTTGTTTTGATGGCCTTGATGTACATCCTTTCTACATGCATAAAGCTATCTGAGAAATTTTCTAGTGTATTTGGAGGGCACCTATTTTCATGAGTATCTATCTCTCTTCAAAAAGAGCCAAAATAGGAGGGATTTTATGGCCACTCCATAATGGAGGGAGTGAAATTATGCCTATTTCATAGATCTAAGATTGCTTGCAGTCTTAAGGAGTAAGTGTAAGAACCTTCCCCCTCTTACACCTCATACCTTTGTGCTTTACCGAAGGTAAAGCCCATTGGTAAGGGCCATTCCCAAAATGTGAGGCCAAACTGGACTTTGGCCTCATCTAGGCCCTTATTTTGGGAATGCCCTGTGCTGGGGATTTACACTAGACACTCTTTAATTTCAAGAAGACTTGCTGCAGAAAATCAGTTAGCATGATACAAATATAAAGTTACTCTTATGGTACCTACTCTTAAAACAAGAATGCACAAACCTTAAATGCCTAAACCCTAAGGTGATTTGACCACTTGAGAATTGAGCAAGTACCTAATAAATTCTTATAAATCTGCCAAAATATGGGGTTGATTTTTTTGGGTGCCAAGGCAGCTAATTATTGGTGGCTGAATTATGGGGAGTGGGAGTGTCATGCCAGTGAGTAGCCTGGAAAATCTTTGTTTTTTGTGTGTACACAAGCATCAAAACTCTATATAAGGACAATATGGCCTGCCTTCTTCGATTTGCTCAGCAACTGAACTGAACTGCTATTTTCTTCTAGAATTTTGATTTGCCTCTGTCATTTTTGAAAAATAATGGGAGCCTTGAAAATTGGGGGCATTATTAGGTACTTACGCCAATTTTGGTTCAAACTTCACTGTCAAATTTAGGTACTTTCCTGTGGTTGGGGCATTTTGACAACTGGGGATATGATTTTGTTCAATTGTATGTATCTCTTTTGGTCAGACTTCTTTTATTTTGGCAACAAATTCTGACTCGACAACTTACCCAAAGGAACATTCAGGTGGAATTTCCAAATTCACCAAATAAACTCTTAAAATACGGGGCAGTCGCCATAAATGGCATTGAAGGAGATACAGTTTTGGGTGCGGTTTTCAAGTATAGCCAGAATCCTCTTCCTTCAAGCAGGTGATCACTTAAATTCATAAGGGGCACATAACTTCGCCCACTGCACATTCATTGGGGCTAGTTAGGTTGATGAGTCTCAGCACAATCTGCACACCAAAATCACCCAATCCTACCATCAGATTTTCTACTGCATCTTGACCTTTCATACTTGTGATTTCACAATGGCACTCAACCCAGCGTGGACTGCCTTCCAAGGGTAACTAACCCTAGCTTCATTTGCTTTCTTCCTTCTCCCAATTGCTATAGGAACCTACTGTGATTCTTAATGAATCCTCCGACGGTAGACCCATCAACAATTGTTGCAATGTTGTAGTGGAGTTAGCATGGTAATGGAGAGGATGGCTGATGAAGGGATGAACCTCAACATTCCATGAGTGTGGTAGATTGAATGACTTGTTGGATGGAGGTTTTCATTTCAATTTGAATGGTATATCTATATATTAACAAGTGTTTGTTTGTTTGTGATCAGGTCATAACCTTCACAAATAGTGGGGCCTTCCTCCATTTTTGGTACCATTAGAAAGCTCTTGACGAGGTGGTGTGAATGTTTGTTGTTTCACAATTTTCAAACTAATAGAACAAAAGTTACTGAATTCAGAATGATTTTCATGTCTAAAAATTAAATTTAAATTAATTTAACAAGGTTCCATAAGAACTCTAAAGTTAAGCCCATTTCAACCAAAATAGAATTTGGATGAGTGATCAACTTTACATGAGGTTCCAAAAAATAAGCTTGGGTCAATGACACAAGCATATATGGACTTCAATTGGATACAACATGTCCTCATGTAATCCATTATTCTCTTGCTGTTCCTTCTCTCTTTGCCATCATGCCACTGTTGAAGCTTCCTCAATATTTTAGATGCAAGAAATTGTTTAGGTCTAGGCTTTCTGCCCCTCCCCCAAAAGTCTCACCCCATGAAAGTTCCTGTGTTGTTGATAATGCTCCTTCCTCGAACAATCCTTTTAGTAAGGTCATGAGCTTATATCAGGTGTCTGAGTTGGTCCCCAACCCCAGATTCAACCCAAGACAATATGCGCTTGGTAGAAGATTTCAAGATGTGCAGGTACCAGACCTGCCATGGGCATAATCAATCAAAGATTATCAGATAATACCATAAACATAATGGCATATGCCTGAAATATTGTCTTATAATGACATGTGTTTAAGGTGTTATCCAATTGATGGAGGTTGAATTTTCAAATTCCTTGGTGACCATTTCTAGAAAAATAAAATTTGAGTGGTTTTTCTTTGGTAGAATACTTTCAAACTGACAAAAATTGTCCATTTTGGATATATTGCATTTTATTTATTGCTAGTTTGCCTTTACAACACCTTAAACATAATATTTTTATTTATAATACCTACATATGCCATTTGACTTCTGTTGTTTGGTTTAAAACAACATGATGTAAAATATCCATCCATGTTTAACAAATTAATGTACAGTAACTTAAGTTACCTGGATTATGAACAAGTATAAAACATCATTATGATCACTAGAAATGAATGAAAGAAAATTTTATTACATTGATTCAATGCAATAATAATTTTCTTCTACTACTCTACATACGAATATTTGTGACTTCCTTAGTGGATTGTGATAATTCATTTTATAGCTTTTGGATCAAAAGTTGAGACTAGAGAAACATATTGCCAGTTACTTTATATTAAAAATTGGAACAAAGAAGACATATACAATAAAGATAATTACAACTACCTTAAAATAACTTCAAGACTTTTTTCACAAACATAAAAGAGATCAATAATATCAATAATTTATCATCAAAAGGATCTACACATCAAGTGACAAAATCATTATCTACATCTAATAAATGGACAAAATAGGGATCTAAACACCAAGTTAGGGTTCACATTACAACTAACTTCACAAAGTCTCGTGCATAGGGATGAAAATTTTCATGTTTTTTCTCATTTTCTGAAAAAAAAAAATCTCCATAAAGAAAAAACTGGTGATGGCTATTTTCATTTTTCATGAAACAATATTCACCTTAGCTGCTACTTTAACACTTTCTATGACACGTTCGACAAATTCAAACTTGCTAAAATGTCTATTTTCTCATATAGAAAATGAGATACAATCAACACATTATGATAAACTAATAACACATTCAGTTTATCATAGTGTGATAATAGACATTTAAAGTATGAACACCAAGTATCATCAACTTTTGAGAGCATTATAAAGCAAGTTCAAGCAAAGATTCCATTTCCAAACTATTAGTTGACCTCGACAATCCCTTGACTTCAGGATAATGGCCTCAAATTCTTTAACCCGCTTTTGTTTAGACAACATCCCCCAACCAACCCTCCCAAAAAAATGATTTCAACTTGGCCAACATCCATGTGAATCTCCAACTTTTGGGAAATTGTTCACAGTGAACATCATCTATCCAAATAGCCTCACTATCTGTAAAAGAATTCCGGAATGGAAACAAATTTTGTGAACAAAAGAGCAGTGAAAATTTCTTTATTAAACATTAAAACACTTGGAACATATGAATTCACTCATGTGTGTGGCTTCAAAGTTCATAATTTGGAGCATCATAAGTGTAATCATGACAATGCCCAAACCAGCATAGGGCAGCTCTCATTTTTGAAATGCTGATCAAAGAACTCACACTGAACTGCTTGTTCTTTCATGAAAACTGCTGGTTCTTCAAAACTTTCACAAACCAAATCACAAGGTGGTAAACAAAATCAAAGAACTGCCTGATACCAGACCAAACCCAAATCCAAAAAAGAACAGCATTCTGGCTAAATGACAACAACCAAACCCATTGTTTTGGTAAACTGTGATCTGTCTCAATGTGCTTATATTGCAGAATTTGGGGAGCAGACAAAATTGAATCACAAAGCCCAGTTGTTTGTTTACCTTGTAAGGCCCACATCAATCTTTTGTTAGGCAAGTTGGAACCATGATTCACACCCGGTCCCATACAAGCTTTGGCTTAGGACCTGACAGTCACAATAGTAAGGTCCCAATTCCCTGTGGTACCATCACATACCAGGCATTGGAATGTACCCCAGTCTACAGCAAGCAATCCTCAACAATAAGTATCAAGTGTCAACACCAGATTTCGCATGTGCCTCCTCTTCTGGAGCTGTACTCTTTCAGCTTGCAAAATGATGCCTGGTCTGCTTTCTGATATGGAAGATAGAGTGGGACATCATACATTCTGACAAATGTGCAAGCTGGGCCACCTCATAAATTACACCTGCGAACAAGAAAAAAGTGTAGCTGAACTCCTCCAGAATCTATGTAGTTGTTAACAGTGTTCAACCAGAACAGCATGCAAATTGCGTGTAAGAAGCTGAACTCCAAGACAGCTAGATAAGTCAAGTGGTACCTCTACTATGCCTTTCCACCATCCTCCTCATCTGAGTCCCCTTTCTCTCGGAAACGAGGATTTTTTTCCTGCATAAGACAGAAACCGGTCAAGCAGTGCAACAGGTTACTGTGACCAGGCAAAGTTTGAATAACTGCCAGGATATGTCCTGATCTACTTACAAGCCTGTGATCTCTGTCAACCTCTCTCTTCACACCATCAGCTGGTGGTGCATCATCATCTCTATGCCGTTTCCGCCCGCCATCTGTCATCAGAGCTCACAAAAAACTGTTTTGTCACATCATTCTGCACAACTCAGATCCTCAAGACAAACCTCAAAAACCCTAACCCTCCTTAATTACATGTAAGGACCTCCTTGAAAAACAGCTACACTTGCAGACAAACACCATGTAATGCACCAAGAACAGCAATTATATCTAAACAATGCATGCTTTCCTGTCCTGTAACATAGTAGTCATGCTTATAAGACTGCCGATGGGAATTGTGCATCAGGCACTATTTGTGATCAAGTCATTCAGAACCCACCTCTTCCTCTGTGACCACCTCCATAACCTTGTCCACCACCCTCTGCACAAGAAGCCATGCATACACAGAGAGATTACAGTTAGCCCACATTAAGAGTTACGTGGTTCCACAAGTAAAGACCTCATAAACTTATCTCCGAGATTGCAGAGAAAACTCTGCAATAGCACTCTGGAGGTAACAATTGTGTCAGCTCCAGCTGAACCAAACCAAGCACAACAAGTATGACTATGGTCATCACCTTTTGTGTGTCACAAACAAAGTATCAAACTATCACCTTAATGGTAGTGACTAGCTTCCATCACTCCCCACTGTCTTCATCAGCTCCTGACTGTGGGTGTAGATAATTAAGTAATAATCTGCTAAAACCTTTTGGCAAACAATTCTAGAAAAATCTGCATCCTGATTATCCACTGCATTTCTGGAAGTAATGGAAAGACTCAGTCATGATGTCAGCAAGCACTCACAAAGCATAGCCTACAGTACTTATGAACTCTAGTGAATCCACACCAAGAAAAAGTAGTGGCATAGTGCCAATGGGAGAAACACTCTTTGCAACAGTATCTCCTCTATCACAGGAATGATACTCACGTCTGAAATTGTTTGAAGGTACAGGAAAAGGAACCGGCCCCATGCCAACAGGGCTCTCATAGTCCACAAGCTGTCTCCGCACTTCCAATTCCTTCTGCACTAGTTTTCCATAGCCTCCTCTTCGTGCACTACTTACATGTCAAGGCTACAAAGAGGTATATGAACATGTCCCACCTTGAAATCAGACGTGCTCTGCTTACTAGCAAACCATAGTGCAACACCAAGAGTCATGATTTTCAACAAAGAGGATATCAGGATCATAGTCTGTACGATATTCATCACGGACCTGCAACCACATCACATTGCCCAAATTGAATTAGCAGCCTGTACGAAAAGCCTCCAACATTGCTCCAAACAGCAAAACAATGTGTTTGCCAGCTTCATATTTGAGAGAAAGAGAGAGAGGAGAAAAAGCAGCTACCTGGCCCCCACTCCTTCCACGACCCCATTGTCGACCTTCCTGGAAACCCCAGTCAAAGTCCACACGAATAGGTCGATCATCCAAAATTGTCCCACTGATGTACTTGACAGCTTCTTCAGCATCCTCCCTTGTATAGTATCTGTCCTCTCAAATCCCAATGCATGAAATCATTCATTTTCCATGGCTAAGTCAAGACACAGTGATACCTATCATAATGCTTTGCTTTTTTTCACACCATTCTTTTGGGAGATTAGGGATCATACACAACAAAGCAGAAGCCGCATGGAGTCTTCGAGTTCTTATCCAGACCCATGATAATCTTCTTCAGCTCCCCAGTGCGTGAAAAGACCTCATAGATTTGCTCCTCTGTGGTATAGAATGATAGGTTTCCAACATACACCGTGACTGACGTGCGTAGCGCGTGCTCAAACTCCTCCTGCGTTCCCAGAAACCTGCGATCTCGATATGCAGAAAGCTGGTCTGGATTCTGCAATTTGCCATAATGCAGATGATATGAAAAATTGCCACAAGTTCACAAGAATGTTTCCAACGAAGCCGAAGAAAGAAAACCCTCGCACCATCCAATACACGCATCTAACCCTAAAACACGAATGTTGTTAAAAACACCCCCCCGGAGCAAAACAAAAAGGGAAATTCAGAGCGTAGACATCAGCGCCGTTTGTTTTATGATGGAGCGATATTTCCGACCAATACGCGAGAAAACGCGAGAAGCTTACGATTTCTTCATGAAAGCCCAACAATTGCAACGATGTGTTTTCAACTTCTTGAGCAAACCTAGGAGATCGGTAAAGCCGGAAAATTCTCACGGAACGAAATGTAGAGCATACGGACCTTGAAAAGACGGGCCATGAAGCCTTTCCTTCTCGTTGCGTCCTTTCTGCCGTGCTCCACCCAAACTCAGAACTGCATCATCTTCCTTCAAGCTCGCTCTCTCTCTCTCTCTCTCTCTCTCTCTCTCGCAACGACACCAAACCCTAACCCTATTCTCCAAACCCCAGAAACCCCAAGTCATGGGCGCCAGGGTTTTCATTTTTTTTCAATTTTGTGATGTAGCCACACTGGCGATCATTCTCAAGAGAAATTAGCCAGGTCAGAAAGGAATGTAGAAATTTTTTTAGACTGCTACTATATTTTGGCGACCAGCTAGAACCTAATTCAACCTATTATCAAAATATGGCAATTTCATAAATCTGAAACCTGACGGTTTTGGCATATTTTTTCACAAAAATCCTTTGAATGAGTTGCACTGGATTTTTTTTGGCAAATTTTTGCCCCGAAAAAAACACACACACTGATCATGGCCTTTGGCGTTCTTACTTCTTTTTTTTTTTCTTTTTATTCCAAAAGTCTGGATTCTGTTATTTATTTATTATTTTTAATTAACAAATCATGTACTGATGGATGATATTAGGTTGCATTTCATGCACTTGTATGCCCATTCATTATACAACGGTTGGGTCTTTTATTTAAAGAGTTTGTCTATGGTTAATATGAACCATGGTTGTTATTTCCAAACTTGTTCAAGAATTTGCTTACCAGTTAAGCAGCCTTCTCATAACCCATAGTAAACACAAAATCATCAAGTTTCAATAATCAAAATATATGATGATGTAACCTTGCAAAACTTTATTTATAAACACATCATAGATTTGGAAAACGTACAAAGGAATAATAAAAAGGAAAAGGGAAAATTTACAAAACATCAACTTACTTCAAACCAAATGTCAAAATGTCTCCATGTCAAAAATTGACCATTGTAGTAGGTCAGCCATATTTCTCCATGTCAAAAGCTAATCACCTGCTATAGGTCGGGCATGGTGATGGGAGGTGTGTCCTATAGGAATGGGAGTCAGGAAGTAGCTAAACCTACAATTATCGTTCGACTTAAGATGGAAGAAGCTTGCATCCTTTGCAATGTGATTGAAATTTTTTGATGAAGGAAAGTAATCAAGACACAAAGATGAAGGCCCTTTGGCCCTTTCAAGCTCCAAATGGCATTGGTACAATTGTGTAAAAAATATCAACTTGTTTGTGTAAATACCCAAATACTTCAATTGTTAAAAGGAGGAATTGATTAGTGGGGTGTTGGTCGCGATAGTTCTTTTTTTTTGCTTGAGACGTGTCAGAGGCTATAAATCCTAGAATTGTGCAAGATCAAGGAAGTAAATTTGCTTGCATTTACTTGGTTAAGGTGCGAATGCCATCTTTGATGAATACAATGTTAACTTATTGAAGAATTGAATGTGGTTGAAGGAAGTGCATATGATTGTTTTCATCCCACATGGAAGCTAGCATCTCACGCAATGGCAACAAATGTGTCACAAACTACATCATGGGTTCCCATGCACTCGTTGCCATGAGCACAACGTAGGAGGTGGATACCCATAGGGTTGACATGATGTGTGCACACACATCAAAGGATATTTGCAATAAAAAGATGGGGTAATCCAAGTTGCGTATGAAATGTTATGTAAATTGGGGAAGATAATTGGAAGGCTAGGAAAACTAGTCGAATTATTGCCCTTACCTCAAGGTTAAAACATGATAAAATGCGAACACAATGAACTTCAAATATCATGTCGAAAAATGTGCTAGAAATGGTATGATGGTGTAAACACTCCAAGATGGAATTTTTAAGTTGAACCATTTGTTGCCCAATGAGTTGTTCAAACAAAAGAAAACATGCATGAGCTTGGGGCAGTAAAAGATCACAAGTCGCCTTGAGGTGTTGGAAAAAAAGGTGTTGTTGTCAACTTGTGCTAAGGCTTCAAGAAGGAAGGGAAGTTGATCAACCATAAACCTAATATCTATGATTGAAGCTACCAAAACCCAACTCCTTAAATAGGTTGTTGGGGTGATGGTGGCTATTGATATGAGCCCAATGTTGCCAAAATAATCAAAAGAGAGGCTTGTTTACGGGCTAAAGGTCCATCAAGGTTGTCAAAAAATCCTAGACCCAAAAGGCACCTAAACACTTGAAAGAAGGATGAATAAAAGGAAATAAGGGACTTTATGAAAGTGGAGGAGAGAGGTGTGAATCATAAAAGATATGATGGCCATTGCACGAAACAATAAGTTAAAATTCCAAAGGCTACCTAAACATCACCCATTTTTTAAAAAAGGTCCACATGACAAACATCCTTTACCAAGGCATTTTTTATGAAAGATGATGTGAATGACGAGGTGCCCAATGGAACTCCCAAGACTCTAATTCCTTTTGATAGGGTGGTAAAATGGGATGGGGTGTTGAAATTAAGTGGTAGGCCGGAAGGTGACCATGTTACAAATTTTTAAAGTTCGAAAAAAAAACCTATTGCACGAAGTTCAGTTTGAAAATGTTCGTATGCAGATAATATAATTGAAGGGGGACTTATGATGTGAGTGTCATCTATAATGGATGGAAATAAACAAGAAGGGAAACAACTAACTATATAATGTAATGCCTTCAAGTGAGCTAAAATGAATAATGCCCTTCCCAAGGGATCACCTTGATGAGGCCCCATGGCATATGGGATGACTATAACATCGCCTTCACGATTATAATGATTGTAAAACAAAGGAAACTCAAATGCATAGAATGTACATACAAAGGGGATGATTTGTATGATGCCGCCATTTGTTGCACAAAGTTCTTCGAATATGACCCCTCTTGACACCAAATTAAAGGCATTTCCCAGGTCCAATTGTAGAACAACCTAGTCGAAATGAAGGTCCAAGGTGCATCTGATGCCATGGATTACTATTTCACAACCACCTTTAATTACAACTTCGAATTAGTGTGGGGAAAAATGTGTTACAAAGGTGTCATGAAATTAAAAGCATAAAGAATAGCTTGTGAACCAATATAATGTTTCCCCCATTGCAAAAAGATGAACTCCACTTAAAGGTTTGGTCATGGTTAAAAGGCAGGCCGCACCAAGGACACGTAATTTGAGGTGGAATATGGCCTTATGCAATATGAAAACAAAATTGAAATAATTAAAGGAATTCACTTGTTAAGTTTTCTAAATGAAAAAAATCTTGAAAGTGTTCAAAAACCATCTTGGAAGGACCACTTGCTGATAAGTGTGACATGCATTGGAAAACCACCTTAAAGGAGTTAGAAAAAGCCCAAGGTCCTAACCTAGGTCGTAGTCTTCTAGGAAAGTGAAAAGTAGCCATATGATTCAAGGTGCAATGCAATGAAAACCAAAATGGTGTAGCAGGACATGGGTGCAAAGGAAAATGGTGCCAAATCACAAGTTGCCCAAGAATATTCCCTTGCATGTTCGAAAACTAAACTATAAAATAGGTGTTCATGAACTAAAGGATCATGTTCGGAAAAGGCATTGAATTCGAACTTATAGTCAAAGCTTGGGCCTACAAAAAAAATTCCTCCTATAGGTTTTCCCAATTTTTTGCTAAAAAACGCTTAAGTCAAACCTACATTTCTTTATGCCTTGTTGCCCTACCACAAGGGGGCAAAACGAAACACCATTGCGGTAACACAAGGAACAAGTGCCAAGCTGCCACATCATAGGGGTCCTAAGCCAACTTATCCAATGGAAAACAAATCACATCATGTTGTAGAGCGATATGGATGTGATTGTACAATCAAGGATGACAAATCCTAAATGAAAACATCCAATGACAAAACCCAAGCCCAAGTTAATGCAAACGGGATGGGAATAAGGGAAGGTGTTAAACCAAGATTGGCACAAGGGTTTGGATTGGATGAACTGGATGCCTAATAGGAACGTTAATGATGAGCTAACCTTCGACTAGTAAATTACCACCCACAAGTGGGGCAAGATATTTTAGGTGGAAATAGTGAATGCGTTAAAGAGATGGGGGTAGGTTGGGGAGTTTGATAAAGGGCAACTATAGGGGCCAATAGAATGGAAGGGGGGAAAGTTCCTAATTGTGAAATATCAAAGGGGTTTGGAAAGGTGTAGGGTTGGGACCCCACATTCACACAAAGAATCAAAGGCCAGTAAAGGGAACTAGTAGGTGGTGTGAAGTTTATTATAATAGGAAGGGGAACTAGTGGGTGGTTCATAATTTACATGGGAGATGGTGTGGAAGATGGGTATGTGATAGCGCATGATAAGGTGAAAGGGCAATGAGAGTTATGAGGTTTGATGAGATTTGATGAACTAAAAGACATTGTCGCAACCCCACTTTGAGGGAAATGTGAGGTCGTCATTCACACTCCCGAAAATGGGACTTGGGAGTCCTCCGGGATTCTTGAAAATTTAGAATGCAATTGTAGGGGTTAAAACACCTCACATTGAGGCGTTCTTTATACTGTTGGAAAGGTCTTAGAGTGTAGATGTCCAAAATGGCCTCGCATGAGCCATTTGGACATCTGCAGCACAAGTTATGGTCAAAAGAAGGGCTGGAAGTCAAACTGGCAATTTGACTCCTGACCACTAAAAGTCGGGAATCAACCCGATCCCGGCGTGTGCAAGTGAAGTGCAACACACTGTTGGAAAGCTCTCGAGGAGAGCTACAACTTTTCTTTAGACCTCATCTCAATCCAAGGTTGGGGCAAGAAGTTATGAATGCCCAAAGTCTCGGGAGTCCAAACCAGGACAATTTCGGGACTCCACTTTGGGAGTCCCGGGAAAAAGTGCCATTCGGATGCAAGTGCGACGGTGAGACGCAAAGAATATTATATGGGGGAAGGTGGTGGCTTCCCCCGAGTCCAGGCCGTGGTGAGTCAAGTGAGTCCAAGGTTGCATGTGGCTAATCCCAACACCAAAAGTGTGTAGAATGAGTTTTAACCAACTTGTTGGTTGGATTTGGATGCAGGACTGAATAACTAAGTAGCTTGTCCCTATTCCTAGTCTAATCCCGGAGCTTTCAGCATGCCCCTCTCATCCCCTTTAATGTTAAAAGCTGGGACGTGCCCGAGTCCTTCCCAATTGGGGACTATCCAAGGACTTAAGAGCGCATCAGACATGGGACGTTTGGTGCCCATGAGGAAGGAGGCCAACTAAGAGCAAAGTCTCCACATGTTAAAAACAACCTACTATTGACGTGCTCCCAAGTCCCAAATTAACCCCAAGTTGGTGCTAAGTTACTCAAGTTGAAGAATTGTGGGGGACTCGGGCCACGTTCCCAGCTCTCAGCACTAAAAGGGGTAGAGGGGCATGCCGAAGCTCCGAGATGGGACTAGGAAGAAGTGACAAACTATTCACTTACTTGAACTTGCATCGAACCTGCATCAAACCAACCAATAAGTTGTTTAGTTCACATTCTGGAACCCCCTTAATGGTAGGACAAACCACGGGCAACTCTAGACTCATTTGACTCACCGTGGCTCGGACTCGGGGGAAGCCACCACCTTCCCCCATATAGTATATTTTGTGCCTCTCCGCAGCACCCACATCCAAATGGTTTTTTGTCCCAGGACTCCCAAGGAGGAGTCCCAAAACTGTCTCTGTTTGGACTCCCAAGACTTTGAACGATCATAACTCTTTGGTTAGACCTCCGATTGTGATGAGGTCTAAAGCAAAGTTGTAGCTCTCCTTAAGAGCTTTCCAACGGTGTGTCGCACTCTACCTGCACGCATCGAGTTTGGGTTGATTCGCGACTTTTAGTGGTCGGGAGTCAAACTACCAATTTGACTCCCATCCATTCTTTTTGCCATAACTTCAGCTGTAGATGTCCAAATGGCCAATTCGAGGCCATTTTCGACATCTACACTTCAGTAGCTTTTCAATGATATAAAGAACACCCCAATGGGAGGTGTTTTGACCCCTGCAATCGACCTTTGAAGTTTTGGGAGTCTCGGAGGACTCCCATGTCCCAATTTCGGGAGTGTGAGTTTCATTCTCACACTTCCTTCAAAGTGAGGTTGCGACAACTATTATAGGGCAATCATAAATCTACCAAGACAACCACACAAGACTAAACAAATCAAAAGGAAAAAGATAGGGACAACAAAACATTCTTGATTAGTTGGTTGGTTACATGACTCAACAAAGTAAGTGTTTTATATTGTGTTGGCCATTATTTGGCTTATAAAGACCCTATAATGTTAAGTATGATTACTACTTTCAGTTATTTTCCCCTATTGTTTGGTTCTCATTATCTATTATGTCACAAACTAGATACAAAAGGAGGGAAAAAACACACACTTAAAAAAAAAACATTTTAAATCAGCCTTTTATTGGACTAGTTACCTTAGATAAAATGGTTTAAAAAAAAACACAATCCATTTTTGTGGTTTTTGTTTTCAAAAGCACCATATACGTTACGACAATCAAGGTAACATAAATTCTATGGCAGCTAGTATGCATGCTAACTAAAGACCCTAATAAGGTTTACATTCATTTTTTTGTTCCTTTCATGTTTCCCCCCACTGAGAAAACTATTGACACAAATGATTTGTGCACAAACACAGCAAAAGGTTGTTGTCAACCTACCAACCCTTTGCTATTGAACTTGCCTTAAAGGTTTGTTAAGTTGGGTTTGTTGTTGTACTTCAGAGGAAAAAAATATATAATCCTTCCTAAATTGCTATAAGAGCCTTCAACACATCTAGCAAATTTTGCAAAACCAGTAGATGGTGGCCCACTTTGGTGTTGGGTACAAAACTTGTACTCATGCATGTACTCCCAAAAGTCCTTGCTCGTTGTTTTGACACCTTCCTCTTATTCCAAAATATCGACTGCAATTTTTTCATCGCACATAAAGCTTTTCACCAAAATATATCCCTCAAATAATACACAAATAAATATAGAATCATGTGATTGACATTCGTATTACATCAACTAAAATAAATTTGTGGTTATGCATCAATTTATATGCCAATGGATTTATTTTTCCAACATTGATTTTTCAATTGTTATTTTTCACACAATCAATATATAATGATTTAATAAATGACCATCACATATTCAAAACCTTAGGTTATGCATCTTTTCAAAAGACTTGCACAACCATCTTGGTCATAATTAATTTCATTCCATGCATTGAATACATATAACTTTTAACATTATCATTTGCATTTAAAGCATTTCATAACTAGGTTAGCTAATAAATTCATGACTTATAAATTATAAAAAATGTAATTTTCATGAACAATTAATTCTCTCTTTTTTAATGCTTTGGAAAAATATAGGAAATCATTTCAATACAAGATTTGTGCATTTTTGCAAAAGGTCCCACAAGGAGGAAACATTCTAGGAAATTTGAAAAAGAAACAAAAAGAAAAAAAACAAACTCTAAAACCATTTGATGGTGCGGTTTTGGGGTTTGAATAATAGGGTTAGGGTTTTGTCATTGTGCAAGATAAATACAAATAAGTTTTTTGGAAATCATGTCAAGATGATGCATTTTTCATCCTTTATAAGCTACCAAGGAAATGATTGTTCTAATTGTCATTAATTTGATTACAAGAGCAAAAGTTTCCACAAAATCTATTTTTTTCTTTTATTTGAATCCATGCACCATTAGCCATGCCTTAGGTTCTTCTTGACAATTATCTAATTGTTTGATTTGAGAATCCATTTTATTGTTATAAGGGTATTCCCTAGGCCTTCAAGTAAACTCACTAAATCCCAAGTTTCATTCTCAACAATTGAATTGCACTCTTGCCATATGGTTTCAACCCAACCTAGGGTGTTGAATTGTTTCATAGTAATTAATCTTCAAGTTATGGTGCTTTTGTAAAAAAAATTTAATGATCATTGCTTCAAACTTGGAACATTTCTCGTTTTCTACAATGTCCTCATATCACCACATCCTTAGTTCTTTAAGCCATTTTCAACCTTTTACACAAATTTATAACTTCATCTTCATAATCTTTACTCTTGACACTAGTAGTTTGCTCTTCATTTTCAACAACTTGTTCAAATATTTTTGAGACCTCTATTGGGTCTTCATTTTTCACTTTCTTAAGTTTTCGTTTTTCATTTCTTATTTCCATAACTTTGGTATGATGGCCTTATTCTTGAGGCTTGCAATTTGTCTCCATAACAAAACATTGAACCTCATCATATGCTTGTAAAAAACATCTTTCGTGACAAAAATCTTCTTCATCATTGAATAAAAACATATCACTTTTAATATCCTATCATACCCAACCATCGTGCATAAAATGGACTTGTCCAATCTACCTTATTCCCTTTCATTTTTGATACATAAACATGTGCAAGACTACACAAACTTTGAACAAGTAACCAATATTGGGCGCCTTGGCATTATATACATATTAAAACTAATGACATCCCATTGTTTGAACATGTGGGACTTATGTTTGTGAAATATGTGTTGTGCTCACAACCTCGATCCAAAGACATTTTGGTAAGGTCATTTATATTGGCTATGCACCTTACTCTTTCCAAAATGGTTTTGTTTTTATGTGTAGTTATATTGTTTTGATGGAAGGTTTCAATTGTAGTGAATTGTTTGACAATTTCATTTTGTTCACAAAATGTGATGAATTGTCTTAAGAGGAATCGTCCTTCACAATTGATCTTCATAATTCCTATCTTGTATACCCCCATTGTTCAAACATCTTTTTGAAAATATTGAAAGTTTCAACAATAGCATTCTTCCAATCTTCAAAAAAATACCCATGACTTTTGACCATAGTCATTAGTGAACAAAAAAAAGTATTTTGAACTTGCTAATGATGTTTTGGAAGAAAACCACACAAGTCAAAATAAATAAACTCATATTTCCTTATTGATCTTGTGAAAAAAAATTTAAGCACCTTCTCCTTATGTTTTCCAACCATGCAACTAACACATATGTGTGAGGTGACAACAATCCTTGGAATGCCACAAGCATTTTTCCTAGTCAAAATAACATTTGAAGTCCTTGAAAATTCAAATTTCCTAGCTTCATGTGCCAAATATTAGCTAGAGATCCATTCTCAAGCAAAAATAATGATGTTGGTTATTGGCTCATAATCATCCTATACAAGCCATTCATTCTATTTTGATTCCTTGTTGCACACATTTTGTCGAAGTTCTCGATGAGCACATAACATTTATTTTTAAACCAAAGTAACAAGTTTTTGTCTACTATGAAGCCAATTAACAAAAGGTTTTTTTGTGTCTCTAGGGGTTAAAACACATCATCAACTTACTTGAAACTTTCATGGTGTTGAAAAATTACAATTTCATTTCCCATGATGCAATGGCTATGACTTCCAATAAATCTTACAAGTATTATTCCTACCACTTTAATTCTTTTCAAGTTCCCTACAAATTATATAACATGTTCCCAAACTAAGGTATTCAAGTCAATGTATTTTAGTTACAATGTCAATGTTGAAATTTTATTTTTGTCTTCTTTTGAAATCACTAATGCTCAAAGGGTGTTTAACAACAAATATTTATATTTGACCCACTAACGAATTGATAATCATCATAGAAGCTTCAAACATATTCTTTAGAAGTTTGTCTTTTGACCACTCTTCTTTTTTTTAGGTTAATCTTCCTTAACAATGTTGGCATAATATATCCCTTCATTGTTTTTTATTCCCACTCAAAAGGAGTTGGCATTCCTTTGCCCAATACCTTAATTCATGACAATTATTACATCTAACATGTCTCTTATAAGCTATTTGTTTTTACAAATCATTTTTCCTTCCTCAAAATAACTACTAGGTTCTAGCCCCTTGCATCTACTTGAATACCACATGTTCAATAAACATGGCCATATCTTCCCAAATGCATTACAACTATTCATATAAAATTATAAAATTCTATTAGTTTGTTTATTATACAAGTCATCTCATTCATTGGCCATTTTTCAATACAACCCGTCTTTTGGTTATCAGTCATGTAAGATTCACAACAAATCTTTTGTCCTTTGCTTATGATCCAAATAACCTTTCCACTACTTTGTGATTATAAAATCATACACAAATTGTCTCCACCATCATTATGATTTTACATCATTAGGGTGAATTTTCAATACTCTCCCATGGTTCAACCTGCAAGGACACATACGAAATTAAAAATATTTTAGTTCAATTGCAATACTAACAATATACACACATGTAAGCAAAAAAAAATATTTATTAAATAAGATCAATCCAAAAGGATGGCATTGTTTTTTACAATTCCAAAATGAAAACCCCTTTAAAGTCTTCTATCCTTATTGTTTTGTGAAATGATTACATTGTTTAACTTTAACAAACTCTAACAAATTCTTGAACCATCCACTATGGGAAATTGTGTATGTTGAACCACATTGCCTTGCAACTAAAGCTCAAAATACAACTCATATACAATTATTGCACAACTATCCCTCGAGTATTACAATTGTTATGCAAATATTCCTTAGGAAAATATAGGGAATTAATAAATAAATTGTTACATTAGAAAATCAGTTAGTTATATTATAATTGCAAGTGAGTTGAAAATGGGTCTTTTATATAGTAATTTGTACGCATTATACATACATCCATAGTCAACCATGTTTGATTTTTTGAAAAGTTGCATTGTAATTGCATGTAACAACTATTTTAGAATTGTTATAAATGTGCCATTAACTCAACAACTATGTTGCAACTAGTGTATAATGTATATACATGCAATCATGCCACATGTTCGCATTTCCATTGCCTATTATGAGATACATTAATAAGTAATTTTTGACTAGGATTCCCATAGATATAACTAGTAAGACCATTAGTGCGCCACTATTGAATTACTAATGTTTAATTATGTTGTGTCTATTGTGCAACAATTTATAATTTAATAACATTAAAAATTCATATGTAATGTTTTATAAAGAAGGGTCCAATCACATTATTAGGAGCCACACATGCCCCTTAGACCATTGTTTATTTAAAAATATATTATTACAAATTTTTAATAAATTTTCAAAAAAAAATTAAAATCTTTAAATTTTTTTAAAATATTATTATGTTAAGGTGTATATTTTAAAAATCCCAAATTATGTCATAATTTTTTTTTCAATTGTGTTTTTAAACAACTTTTAAGCAATGGTTCCAAAACCTTAAGAAAATTTATGCGTATTTTTCACTCATTAAATTGATTCCAATTTTTTATGATACGTACATAATGTATTCACAATAACATTTTATAAATTAAAAAATCCATTTATTATTATTATTATTTACAATTCAAAGTTCAAAACATTAAATAGTGGTTACAACTATTAATGGTACATGTTAGTATAACTGCACCCATAATTATTATTTCAATAATTTGACTATTAAATATGAATAAACAAGTGTAATGCATATAATTATGTTAATTAAACTAAACAATATGGATGCATATAAACAATAATTATTCATCAAATGATAATCAAATAAATATTTATTTGAGTTGGGGATATTTAATAATGAATTGAATGGATTAATTTACATACTTATTATTTCATCAATAATTACTAGATCATTGATTATCAAAATTCATTAACAAATTAATTATTTGGATAGATGTAATTAATTTAAATTTGAATCCTAAAAGAAATAAGTATATTATATTAAAAATTCAATTAGGTGTACATATGGATATGCCTATTTATACCTTGATTTGTTTTACCCAAATTCATTTGTAATTTTTAGAAGTGAATTATTTTCAATAATTTATTAAGTATTAAATATTAATAAATATTTAATTTATTAAGTTATTATGGACTAATTACTTAAAATGAGTAATTAATTATTGATATGAATTAGAATTCAATTTGATTCAAATAATTAGTTTGTCAATTAATTCAAATAACTAATAACATTTTTAAAAAATTAAGATAATAAATGACTAATTATATGAATTTAAAAAATTAATTATCTAATTATTATTATCTGATTTTAACTATTTCAAACTATTAACCAACTAATTATTTTAATTAAATAAATAAATTTAAATAAATAACTCACTAATTAATCAATTCAATATATAAATCCAAATAATTAATTATGTCAACTAAATAAATTATTTTAAATCATTATTTAAGATAATTAAATACTAAATAATTAATTCACATATATAAGTATTAGGTACTTATTAATTTAATTGTATGACTTACATAATGAAAACAAATATAAAGCATGTGGGAAAATCTTTTCATAGTTACAGCTCAATTTGCAACTAAAAAACAACTAAAATATTTAACCCATATGCTTTGGCTTTGAATCCAATGTCACAAATTATATAAAAAAGGTGTCTTCTTTTATGTTTTCACATGCCATTTTGGGATGAGCTCAAAAATGTTTAACCTTAAAGGCAAAACATATAATAAAAAAATATTTACATGATTATTCTTTAATTCACCTAGTTTTGTATTTTCCAAATTACTTGCCTACTTATGTAAGTAAGTAGGTTTTATTTTTCTACCTCCCTATGTAGGTAGGTAGGTAAATAGGTGTGTAGTGTAGGTATGTAGGTCTTAAGATGTACCAACCTACTTAGGTATTAAAATATATTTTATTTTATTTTATTTTTTCAAAATTCAATCAATATTCCATGTGGTAATTTTTAATATTATGTCATGTGTCATAATCTTAGACCGTCATTATAATCATAATAAACAATGGAAGTCAATACTTCAAAAAGAACATAATGTTTAGATCCAAAAACCTTCATAGTGCCACGTGCCAAATTTCAATGGATGGATGAAAATTAGTAATATCAACATGACATTATGGTTGTAGTTGTAGCATAGTTGCATAGTAGTTGAAAATGAGTTGTTTTGACAAAATTATAATTGAATTGCAATGAGTTGCACCATATATACGGTAAGTTGCAACTCTTACAATTCATGCAACTTGTTTGATAACATTTATAGTGTAGAAATACGGTGAGTTGTAAGTGGTCATTACAACTCAAAAACTAAGGTGCAAGGGTAGTTGCAAAACACCTCTTTTTTATATGATCTACCACTATTGGCTTGCCAAATCGAATGCCCTATGCATGTTAGTTTACATTCATTATGTTTGCATGTTGGTTTGCCACATACCAATTATACCTTGTTCTCATGTCAACTTGCCAAACTTTGACATATCACTTTTACAATGTCAATTTGTCACATCTAATTTACCAAACTATCTACCCCTATGTATTTCAACTTTTCTAGGCTTCAAACAACTAGGTAACCTACTCTTTTTATCCTTTATATACATTAGGTAATTATCATAAATCCTAAATTAAAATTTAATCACAAAACACAATAGTCAATGATAGGAACACAAGGTGTGCAAAGAAAAACTAAAATAAAAATTTATTTTAATAACATATGAAAATGATTTTTTCCAAGTTCTCAAAGCATTCTCATTTGTTTTTCAAGTAAGAGTTTTAGATCACTAATTTTTCAACACTAGGAAGGTCATATTGAACTATGATTGGCTAAATGAAAAGTTCAAGATTGCTTAGAAAAGCATTTAGAACCACATGAACCACTTCCACTTCATCAATAACCTTTCCCACTAATGTTACTTTTGTGATCATGTCGTTCATAAATTGTATGAAATCTATCACCTTGGCCCCTTCCTCCATTTTCATGGAATGCAACTTGTTAATTACCAAGTTGCATTGTGACTTTAAAACATTTTTTTTAACACATTCCAAACCTTCAATTTAGTAATCATTCCCAATATAGAAATTAAGTTTTGTTTGATAGCCATATTAAAATGGCAAGAACCTTCTCCTTTTTGGCCCCCAATGTTAATTCATCATCTTTTGTTAGTTCTTACATAGCTAGATTTTCAATTCCTCCTCCTTATGGAGAAATAACTATTAGAAGAGTTATTGCAATTATTCTTCTAAAAGCAATCATCACAACCATTGGGTCATTGGGGCACCACAAGACTCACAATCCTCCATGCCTTAATAATTGGCAAATTTTGACATTCCAAACCCCATAATTGTTTCCTCCTTCAAGCTTGGTAGTTTCAAATATGGAAATGATGTCACTCACAATCTTAGTGTGGGTGCACTATTCTCACATGTCAATTATTCCTATTGTAACACACACTTGATCAACTAGTACTAACACTTTACAAATAATGTTACTAGTTTAAAAGACTACATCTCTTTTAACCACTCATATAATTGTGCAAGAACAAACTACATGAAAATTATTCATTTCTTTTAACAATAATTTTCTAATACCATGTAGTAAAAAAACTCAAGATCATATCAAATTGGAAAGAAAGTAATGCAATCGGTGTAGAACCAAGGAAAGGAGTGAATTTAAATATGTTTCATGTCCCTGCACATAACATGAATGTAACAAACTATAGAAAGCTAAAAGAGAAATAATTAATCATAATCTTGCTTCTTGTGTTATATATATATTTCCTATTTTTTATCATTTCCTCTTATTATTTGCATTCTCCTCCTATTATTTGTGTTTTCTTCATGTTATGTGTGCTTTCCTCCTATTGTTTTTTGTTTCTTCCCCCCCTTTTTTTTCCCCTCTTCTCAATATTTGAACATGGTAATTTGTAATTTTATTAATATTTTAAGAATTTTATTTTTCATTGATATAAATAAAAATTATTCAAAAATTGCTTATAGATGTATAATTGTTATTAGAAAGTTGTAATTTGGTTGATTTTTAAAAAAACACTTGATACCCTAATCAAGTAATTTTAATCTTTTAAAATTGTATTACAATTGTCCCAATTTCTTTAATAAAGAAATTGAAGCTATCTTTCCCAAAAAAAAACAATTTTCCCAACATTGGTCACAACAAATTCACAAGGCTACATACATGTTAATCCAACAAAGTGAAAAGCCAAAAAAGAAAAAAAAACTTACGATGATGAAAAAAAACCATACTTGAAAAAAATGAAGTTTGTTTTCATTCTCCAGACTTCAAACCTGCATCCAAACAATATATATATAAGTTAAAAAGAAACACTTTATTTTATTATAATAAATATTTTTAAAACTATAAAAATTTGAAAGAGAAATTTGAAAATAAAATAGAAAAGAAAAAGCATAAGAATAAAAACTAAATGAAAATAGGAAAAACTAAAACATGAAACATACATAAACAAGAAAAATATTATTTATATATATATATATATATATATAAATGAAAAAAATGAAACAACAAAAGGAAATATAGTAAATCACATTTTTAAACCAAAATAAAAATGGATTTAAAAGAAAAAAAATAGAGAAAAAAACAAAAGTTTTAAAAACTTATAATAATGAAAAAGAAACGTACCTAAAAAAGAATGTGGTTTGTCTTTTTTCTTCAAACTTTGACTAGCATCCAAATAAACATCCATGTATCCATGTATTTGTAACTAGCTCTTAGCTTCATAAGAAATTCCACATTATAATGTATGTTTTATGTACCTCAGTATGCACCTCACTACATCCAAATGTGGCTTTTGTGGTGTTTGCATGAATTGACTCATCACTCCAACTGCATAACTCAAATCTGGCCTTGTGATAGTCATGTAAATCAAACTCCCCACTATGCGTCTATACATAGTGGTATCCTTCACAAGGTCTCCTTCATTTGCACTTAATTTCACATTTTGCTCCAATGGAATTGAAATGGGTTTGTAACCCGTCATCCCATATTCGGTCAATTTGTTCAAGGCATATTGTTTTTGTAGTAACCATGTCCTTTTAGGGGACTAAATTACTTCAATGCCGAAGAAGTAACACAACTCTCCCAAATCCTTCATGTGAGGCATTCTCGCACACCTTCAACATGAAGATATGCACTCATAAAACCTGCTTGAAAGTGGAACTACTATGTAATTGTAGTCTAACAAGTAAGGTGGTTCAATGTAATGCAATGAAGTTCACTAAGAATCTAATGCGTTATGTCCATTTAAAAGATACAAAGACATTGTGGGAGAATCGTACCTCACCATGATGGCATGTGAAGAGGCATTATGTTGATGTTCATTCAATGTCACGCTTGATGGTTGAACCCCTTTTGTTCCATTCGTCATAACATCTACATATAACCTTTTAATCTAACATGCATTGGATTTTTGAAAAGTTAATCTAAAA
>Ga0116229_10002169_pt1 | contig 31505 bp, 24 predicted proteins | sample S1TSphgellanicum_3_FD_87313 | JGI IMG/M metagenome (GOLD analysis project Ga0116229, IMG submission 87313) | Host-associated microbial communities from peat moss isolated from Minnesota, USA - S1T2_Fc - Sphagnum magellanicum MG | ecosystem: Host-associated > Plants > Peat moss > Unclassified...
ATGGCTACGGGAATGGAAACGGGTACGGGAATGGTTATGGACGTGGTAACGGAAACGGCAACGGCTATGGCAATGGCTATGGCAATGGCAACAACAATGGCTATGGAAATGGCAACCGCAACTATGGAGGTGGCGGTCATGGCCATTGACATTATTTTTGCAGATTCGACTTCAAGAATCGGGCAGGTACTAATGTTTCGACTCTCGTTCTCCATGGCACTGCAACATAAGTCTACTTCAATGTCGTATTCTTTCAACACTGTAATTTGTGCTTGATTCAACAATTGTTGCACTAATTTCTTCAATGCGATTAAACAGCTTCGCAAAACATGGAGAAGACGACGCAAGATTCAACCGAGATGGACCAGCTGCTGCGCTAATTATGGTGCATGTACTGGAAGTCGTGCAACTAGTGCGAACACAAGAATAAGCCCGATCCATGATTAAAGCCTCGACATTTAGCTAGGTGGAGTCAGGAGCAAGTTTTTAATATCTAGATGTCAAATAGCCTTGACTATATCTTGGATTAAAATTTTCTACCTGGTCATATGAAGTTGTAGTAATTTCCAGTGAGCCATTTTCTAAGTAATATACTGCTGTACTGCTTCTTGCATTTAGTGATGTGACGGGGCTGTTTAGCTTCCTCCCATTTGAGGTTTCTCCTAAGTAATATACCGCACTAATTAATACTGTGCCGTGTGACAATGATGTGCTTTCATGAATCCCATGAAGAATGTCAACAGTTCATGTGAGGACATTAATTGTGGTAGGTAGGTGTGTGGATTGTTAGGCAACCTAGCTATACCAGGTGGTTTATTCACATTGAATTTGAATCACAAGGTTTTTGTGACATTTTTTGGATGATGCATGCACTAATGTAGCACAAAATTTGAGCTTGCATGCACATTAACTTATATCTCAACAATGTACAACGACCTTGGCAACTTTTCTATACTCATGAAAACTTCTCAATTTTGCTCTTGCCGAACTAAAATCGCATATTTCAATTAATTTATCAGGCATATGTATTATCAAGTATATGTGTGTACAATTCTTTGGTCATGTCTCAGCTCCCTTTTCCTTGACTAGTTTTTTGTTTTCAGCTGTTCCATAGCTCCTAGTAAGATCCATTCACGACTAAGGTACCAAAAAGAATGTTTAATTGAAAAATGATTGTAAAGAACAACTTTCAATTTTTTTAATCTTACATTATTATAATTGTAATGGATTGTTGTATGCCAATAGATAAAATGATGTCTTCTTAAATTAATAAAAATATTTTTAAATAATTTGAATACTATGTAAGTGTCATTTTGAATTTTGTAAACTAAAATAATCAAGTGTTCAAAGTGTTTTTCTTTTTTAAGTATTCAAATAGAAGGCATAAAATCATATAATCGATTTCAAACTTTTTGTGCAACAAAAACATGCCCCCCTTTTATGAAAATACATGTTCATTGGATGAATTTGATGAAAAACCAAATCATACAAAAAATTTTAAATCTTAAAATTTTGAAGGAAAGGGCTACAAGGCAAACAACTCATTTTTTAAACCATTTGATAAAAAAAGTTATGTTCAATGGGTTTTTAATGTCTAGCTTTAGATGCAAATCACATGTGCAAGAAATAATCTTGCTAGAAAACATGTTTGGTTATCCATTGAAACTCATTTTGGGATTTTGTAGGATTTTTTATTTTTTTGGCACTAAATCAAAATATTCATACACAATTATGTATGAATGTGAAAATCACCATTAATACATGAATTATCTTATATTGGATTATTCAATTTTTCTCACTTAAGTTTGTTTCATGTAAATGTTATTTATAAAAAGTAGTTTTAAAAAGTCCTCAAGTCCTTTTTTCCTTTTTTTGGTACCCCAATCGTGAATGGATTCAATATCCCATCAGCCATTAAAAAAGAATGTGATCCTTGGGTAGATTATTTGAACACTTGAATTACCCCATGGGCCATTGCATATTATATTCACAAATATCATAGTTGCCATCAATGCCTTACTTGTTGGATTTGTGAAAGTTTCATTCATCCAAAAAAAAAGACAAAAAGATGGCTAAGAGAGGAAGGCTAGCAATATTCAAAAAACTTCCATTTGCACAAAAGCTCTAGTAGGTGGAACTCAACTCAACTAGGCATTGGACCTCAGCCTAGTGGCAGTGAAAACTTGTAGGTCCTTTTTCCTTGATTGAGTTGCATTTACTTTATAACTATTGTCTTTGTTACTTGCACTTCATAGTTTTGGTTTTCGTTGGTTTACAAACTATTGCACCATTAATAGATTTTGATTTACGCACCATTCCAAAATCATCAAAATGCCCATCATTTGTTTTATGTTTGCTTTTGTATGTTGTACACCATTGTATATCATGTCAATTTATTGTCTGTTCAAGTAGGGATTTAGTGGGGTGCATTGATAAAGGACCATTTGACTTGCATCCTTTTTGTAAGCAACTTGGACCATCATTTATGAGATTTCCCCAACAAATTGCTGACAATCAATTGTTTTAGATCTTGCAAGATTACTCAAGCAATCCCAAAATAAATTGTGTATATGTTAACTAAATGTTCCAAAAATAAAAGGCAGAAAAAAGAGACATCATATACAAAGTTTCAATCATCATTAACAAAAATCACAAGAAACCATAAACTGAATGTAATACACAAAAGTGCAAGCTTAGCAAAAACATCTAACAATTGTAATAACATAGTTTATCAATGGTCACATTAATGGAAATAGTCATGATTTTGGTAAAATTCAATATTTTTAATATTCTAAAATACCTAAAATACATGTCAAATTTTGGTCTCCTCAAGCAAACAAACACTTCAAACTTGCCTTCAACTTTTTTCATGTATGCAAAGAATGATAGCATTTTTTTGAGTGATGAAAACCCCAGATTGGAGTTTTACAAAATAATCAATAGTTGGAAACAATCAACAAAGGAGTCAATTAGACTAATAAAAATCACTTCAGATCCATTTCACCATGAGCCATAGAAAGTATAGTAGGTTTCAAATTATTCAACAAGGTTTTGAACACATTGGAGGTATTGCAAAAAAGATGATTAAGGAGGTCAAGCACATTGGAGGTATTGCAAGAAAGATGATCTAGCATGTCAAGCACATTGGAGGCATTGCAAGAGAGATGATCAAGGAGGTCAAGCACAATGTTGAAGGTATTGCAAAAGAGATGATCAAGGAGGTCAAATTAATGTTGAAGAAATATGAATAAATATTCTAATGGTAGAGTTTTGAAATAGCCATGGACTTCAAGCCCTTCAAGGGAAGTTAAAACCTTGTGTAAGGTTAGGATAAAGGCATGAGGTAGGCCACAAGGGCCAAATGATAACAATTACTTGTGTGGTATTTAGTTTGGTTTGACTTTCATTATATTTGGTGTATTTTTAATGAAATTTATCTTTTTTTTTTCAACTTTGAAACCATGATAAATTGCATAAAATTCCACAACACTTAGTTTGTATTTTCAAAAAATAATTTATGGGAAACCTTATTTATAAATATTAATTCCATGACTTGTATTTCGAATCTTGTAGGTTGGGAAAAAATTATGTAATTAATGAAATTTAATTAAATTCACATTCATATTTGAATTGAAGCTTTAGAACTAGATTGTAAGGTGACAAATATTTTAATTAATCTTTCTTGTAACTTTTTAACATGACGCATCAATAGTACTATATAGCCCACCTTCTATTGATTGTTGTAGACCATAAGCTAGGGTGAACAAGTACCTACACTAGGGTGTGTGCACTAATGAATGGTTCACTTTTATAACTTCTTTTTACTTTTGTTATATTCATATTGTTTCAATCTTTGGCAAAACATAAAATATTAAAAATGTTAATTGGGACTTGGTTATAAATGAATAATTTGATATAAACAAATGTGTAATTAGTTTTGAAAAAATACATCCACTTTTAATAATGGAATTTTGCAATCCAAAAATATGGATTGATTGATTAATTGGAACAATTAAAAATTGAAAGTTTTATTTTGAATCTCATTCCAAATTTCATCCAATCATTCAATATGTGTGATGTTACATGAAATAATAAATGTTCATGTGAAATTCTTTCCTCAAACATTCTGGCCAAATTTTAACTAGGGACTTTTAAATGACCAAAATTAAACCATATTTTCATAAGTTGGTAAAGTTGTTAGTTTTCCTCAATTGTGGGTGGATTAGTTAGATAGTTTGGACAATCCACATAATCACAATTTTCTAAACTGTAAATGAACTCTAAATGTTTAACATCAATATTGTCAATTTTTGAACTATCCATGTTACAATAAACTTCAATGGGAATCCTATTAAAAATATGGATGAACTATTAAAAAATGAACTCATAATGAATTTTTGAGTTAATGACATTTTTTCTATCAATTTGTTTTTAAATTACATGTGAATTTAGAATTTATCACATAGTACTGTCAAAAATAAAATTAAAATTTATGCCATTGGGTAAGTCCACAATAAAAGGAACCACGCACAAATCTTTTTCCAAAAGCACAAGAGTGAGAATTAATTGACATTAGAAGGTGATGTGGAATGCAACCAAATGTTGCACAAAATTTATGTTTGAATTCCACAATTTCTCTTTACAAAAGGTTATAGGAGGGAAATATGCAAATTGCAAGTTTTACCATATATTTTTGTATGAATCCAAATGACAATCCCAAGCCATATAAAATGTAATAATTATTCAACTTGCATCAATATGAAGATTTTCCCCCAAAAAACTGATCATTTTTGAAAATTTGCACTAAATTTACTCAAGATTTCATGAGTGGTTACAAGCATAACTAAATATTTTTCACCCTCATATGTTGATAGAAGTAATTTATATTTCATTCTTGAATGTATATTACATCACAATGCATAGGTTATGTAAGAAATAATAAAACCTAAATTTAGGCATAAATTTACGAGCATTTTATCTAAGAATGGTTACACTTATAATGGTTCATTTTATCATAAATTTAACCCAACATCAAATGAGAAGTTTAAGCAGTAAAATGCATTCAAAGATTCCCAATATAAGAAAATTTGATTTAATGTAATAGTAATTGGCTCAGTTTTAACATTGAAAATTCATTTCACATTGAAAATTGAAGCTTCCACATGAAAATTTTGACCAATTTCATGTCTAGTGATATGTATAAACTAGTTTATGCATATTTTTACCTAAAGCATCAAAGAATGCACAGTAGATAAATAGTTTGTAAATTATCATTATTGTAGAATATTTAAATGCTAAAAAGTGGATTCTCATATGCCACTTTTGAAACACCTAACCATGGTCTTATCCTTATCAATTTGAGCTCCATGTTAATGTGCACTACCAATGATTCAATCAATTATTTTATCAGTTTCTTATGTTTTGATATGGTTTTCAATAATTCATCATTATTTTTGTCAATGTCAAATTTAATATAAATTAATATACATTTCATGGACATGAAAAGACACATGTTAATTTGTCTTTTCATAACCATGCTAATGGATAGAGAAAAAGAGTGAAGTAGTTATAAAATGGAGGTAATTATTAGGAAAGGTGAAAGATAATTATTTTAAAATTTTATAAGAAAAAAATATTTATTAAGAAAGAATGAATTAGTTAAGCTTGAAAATAAAGTAGGTAATTCTGAAATTGTCTTTGGAATGGTCCATGGATGACCATATGAAGGATTTCAAAAAATCCCCCATATACCAACTCCGATTGTTCATCATTGGAATTTTATTTTTTCACAACTACTTATTTGTTAAATCTCTTTTTGGACTCTTATCAATAAGAACTTTATTACTTTTGAACATGAACTTTATCACCATTTAATCAATGATACCATATTAAATTACCAATTTAATAGTGTAAAATGAAGTCTGTGGGACAATAGAATACTTGGTTTTCCTCCCTAGCCTTTCAAAATTAAAGGGTCAAAAATGGTCAAAACTTTCATATTTTAAATTTGTGAAATGAAATTGTGGTCTCTCTCACCAAATAGGTGGTGTTTTTAATTTCTTTAAGGAATCATGATCAAACCTAAGATTAGGGCCATGTTTATTTCAATTCCTACTTTAGATAGACATCAACAAAATTTATTAGAATTATTATTCCTAATTTAAAAGTTGAAATAATCATAACTCACCTTGATTTAAAACATGTTTCTTAACCCCTTTTCATATTAATGCACAATTTCTATCATTAAGGTTAGGATGTGTTATATAGATTTGTGGTGGCAAACCTTAAAACTAACTCAAAGATGCCAAAACCTCAATTTTAGACATATTTAAAAGACAAAAAGGTTAGTGTTATTTTAATATAACCTTTGAAGAGTCTTCATTCTTGCATGACATATTGCAAATGAATTTTGGAAGAGGTATGTTTCTAATGATCTAATCCATAAACACATTAGCAAAATAATTTTCATTCTTTAAGTTTTCCAATGGAAAATTTATAAGTTTAACCGCCTTTGTGTTGTTCATTCAATGTGACAAATACAAAACATAGTTTCATGTCATGTACATTATAGCATCCATGGAGTAGCCAAAACCATGACATGTTTAATGTATGCACTCGCATTACATATTAAATAAGAAAATTCAACGAGACGTGTTTTTTTGTGATAGGTATAGGGTACACACTCATTTAAAGTATAGCACCAAATCAAACAAGACTCAAAATTGTGACAGATATAAAGTATTCACTTGCAATAAGTGTAACATAAAATCCAATTCAAGTCACCAAATTGTGAAAATTACATGGTGCACATTTGTGCTAGGTGTAACTGATATTTTAGCAAGACTGTGCATTATTGTTAGGTATTTATTTCTTGTGCACATTAAGTATTACATCACTTCATGTTGTACTCATTGTGTTTTGTTTTATAAGGGAACATGGTGAGAGCTAAGACAATGATTCATGTCCAAAGCCCTATTGATTTTTAATCTCTTTCAAGGATTAAACATGGGAGATGAAGGTGAGGAAAGGATTTTGAAAAGAAATTGCGATGATGCATGCTTACATTCTTAAGGAACTGATCACTAATTTCATTGATGTGCAAAAGGTGTGAAGAAGGGGGACAAGTGCAATGGTTAAAAATTGATTAACGAAAATGACATCAAACAATAATGTGAATGTAGATTTGGCTAAAAGTTGGAAACACAAATTAACATTTGAGCATACAAAATGTAAACAATATTCCACATTGATAATTGGAATACAAACAAATTTTGGCTGAATTATTTTAGCTTCATACATGAAAGTGCTTGTGCTTTCAATGTACAATTTTAAAATAATATTTAATGTCGCAACCCCACTTTGAGAGAAGTGTGAGGTCACCACTCACACTCCCGAAAATGGGACTTGGGAGTCCTTCGAGACTCTCGAAAACTCAAAACATGATTGCATGGGTCAAAACACCTCTCATTGAACTGTTGTTTATACCTTTGAAAAGGTCTTGAAGTGTAGATGTTTGAAATGGCCTCGCATGAGCCATTTGGACATTTGTAGCATGAATTATGGTTGAAAGAAGGGCCAGGAGTCAAAGTGGCAATTTGACTCCCGACCACTAAAAGTCAAAAAACGACCCGATCCCAATGTATGCAAGTGGAATGCGACACACTATTGAAAATATCTCAAGGAGAGTTACAACTTTGCTTTAAACCTCGTCCCAATCGGAGGTAAGAGCGAGAAGTTTCGAACGCCCAAAATCCCAGGAGTCTAAACCAGGACAGTTTCGGGACTCCATTTTGGGAGTCCCGAAAAAAAGTGCCATTTGGATGCAAGTGTGGTGGTGAGACGCAGAGAATACTATATGGGGGAAGGTGGTGGCTTCCCCCGAATCTGAGCCGTGGTGAGTCAAGTGAGTCCAAGGTTGCCCATGGCTTGTCCCAACACCAAGAGTGTTCCGAATGAATACTAACCAACTTGTTGGTTCGTTTTGGATACAAGACCGAGTAACTAAGTAGTTTGTCCCTCTTCCTAATCTAATCCCGAAGCTTTCAGCACGCCCCTCTTACCCCCTTTAATGTTGGAAGCTGGGAGCGTGCCCCGAGTCCCCCGCATTTCTGCAACTTGAATGACTTAGCCCCAACTTGGGGCTAATTACGGACTTGGGAGCGCGTCATTTAATTACTCTTAATGCATCTAAAACTAAAAGTCCTACGTGAATATGTGTATTTAAAACCCAAAATAATTAGAAGCACACAATACCCAAATGTAATTAGTGTTTAGGAGTTGTGTTGTCATTTTTGTATGGTTCAATGCATTTTCCTTGCATCAAAAGACATCCTAAAGTAATAATAGATATGAATACCCCACCAACATTAAAGATACATCTTCGGTGCAAATACCCCTACCATGATGGATCCTAGGTAGTCTAGGTAATCTAGACTCTAATCTTAGCCTATAGCTTCTAGTCTAGTACCCTAGACAATCACACCTTGCCAAAGTTATGCCAATGTCTTCATCCACCTTGATGTGTTCCACTTGTTCATCTACCAATGTAGGTATTGGTTCATCCAAGGTGTGGAATGATCGACAGTTCTACCAACTTTCTTTGGTGGAGAATTCTAATGTGAGTGTAAAACGCCTCTCAAGTGGGCATAATGTGTCTCCTCAAAAATATAAGATGTTTTCCAAATTTATATAATAATAAAAATTATGTATATCCATTTGTGCCATCCAAACCTATTTCTTGAAAGCCTAATTACCTCATTCCTTTTTCCCTTCCCCACTTACAAGTTACATGGATATGGAAAGGCAAATTAACATGTGCCATTTCATGTCATGTAATTTGTAATAACCTACCTTTTCCAGTTACTTAACCCGTCTCCCATGCACATTTACATAGACATGAAAAGGCAAAAGATTCAAATATGACATAAATAATGATGAACTATTAAGAACCATATGGGAACATAAGAAAAATTTAAATAGGGGAAAAAGGGGGGGCGATTTTGCTTCGGTTGGAACCTTGCTGAAAGAAATTTTCTCCTCTTGGGAAGGGTAAGGAGTAAGGACAAATTGAAGCAAATATTTTACTAAAAGTAAGGCACCCTTTGCATACACTAGAAAAGTTATAAAAACTTTTCTAGGTATTTAATATAGTTAAATGTCTAGCATCCAAAGTTTTCTAACATTGTTAGATTCACAGTCCTCTTTACTTTCCATTGTTTTAAGAACTTAGATGGTTGTTAGTCCATTTACATTCTACAATGACCTAATCAAGGGTTTTTCTTTGGTTTTTTTATTTATTTGTGATGTAGCCAAATGGTGATCATACACGAGATTTTTTAATCAAATTTGGCTATAGATCAATATGAAAGTAGAAAATATTATTAAAAAATTTATATTCTGGCCACGTGCTAAAACTAGTTGTAAAAATCTTTTTTTTTTCTTCTTCTTCAAATCCAACCAATTAGTCAATTTTTTCACAGTAATCCTTTGTATGTGTCAAAGTCATATTCAGTAGGTTGAAAAAATGTGAAAATTCGCCCCAAAAAAAAAAAACATTAAAACTAGTTAGTTGAAATCATCTAGACTAACAGTTATGAATTATCCAAGTAAATCAAACTTTTCACCTCCAGCAGTTTAGTGTACACATGAACTAGATAATAACATGGTATCTAAGTTCTACAAAGCATTTTCTTTTTTAATTTTTTTTTTTGGTCCTTGAAGATCTTCAGACTTGGCATTGGTAGTCTTCCTTTTTTTCTATTAAGATTGTTTTGTACCTTGGCAGTGGTCTTCTCCTTTGATGATTTGTATGCAAACGATATCATGTCATAGGTTGTTTTCTTCTATAAAGTCACCATATCTTCACCCTATCTTTGGGCCTCCTTTCACCCCCTAATTCGTCTTTTAGTGGTATTCGCAAAGTAAAGAAATTTTATTAAATATCAATATGAAACGCCTAAATACCTTGTTGAGCACCTTCTTGTACAAATCTTTTTAAAGAAAGAAGAAGATGGCCTGCCCAAATATAAATAAAAACATCTTCTCTGCCATGTGACTACTAAACCATGACAAGTATGAGTTTATAGCCTTCTTTAATAGGATTACTTTGTATGCTTATTGTTTTCAACGGTCTAGGATGATGAAAACACATTTCAAAACCAAATAATAGGTGTCAGGGAGCTAGGTTTTCCACCTAGAGTTTTTGTTTAGCTCATTTAGATTTGTTGACAAATCGCCCAACAAACTCAATCACGTTGAAACCCACATCCACCCCCTTCCCTCAAAAGAAGAACTAGAAAAGAGAAGGCAAACTAATGGCAGTGAGGGTTTAAGTCTCCTAAACTTTCTAAATTTTCTTAACACAATGGGACATATGAGAGTAACCAGTTTTTGGAGCAAAGGAAACGAATAGTGACGATAACAACACCAACATCAATAGACAACAAAAGTAAAGAGGCTAAAGGAAAATAGGTTTTGTGTTTTTCTTTTCTTTTCTTTTATCTAGGTTTTGTTTTGTGGTGGGTCCTTTTTTTATACTTTCATCAAGCCTAGAAAGTTTTTTATCTCCAAGAATCTAATCATTATATTCAAACTAACCATAATAAAGAATTTCTACTACACAGAAAGAAACTTCGCCATAATCTTGGTTTTTCTTGGTTCTTGTCACAGTCTTAATGAAATAGCAAAAGAACAACAAAAATATATATAAATAAATATAAATGTGTTGTAACTGTAAATGTGTCAATACTTAATGGCTATTCATCACCAATAATATGTTTTCTAAGATGTTTTTAAAAAGCAAAAGATTAAATCTAAGGTGTTTTTCTGATATTAAAGTTGGGTGTTACATTAGTTGGGTAATCCAAAAAATACGGGATTACAGGTTTATGGGGCCCTTAATTCTTGCACAATAGTTTTTTTAAAAGTATATAAATTGTGTCAAACCCAGTAGAATAAAGATGATGATGTCATAACCTTAGCATTGGACTCGTGACCAAAGCAAGGGTTTGCAAAGGTGTGGGCCAAGTCTAAGTCCGAGAGTCACATTTCATGCTCCCGGGATTGCAAAAGAGTGTGAGGGATTGAACCCTCACACTCTCAAGTGAACTCCCACTGGACTCCTAAATCTTTAGAAGGCGATTGCAAGGGTCAAAACTCATTGAATTGAAACGTTCCTTATATCATTAGAAAGTTCTTGAACGTAGATATCTGAAAATGGGCTTGCATCACCCATTTGGACACCTGAAACACAAGTTATGGCCAAAAGAAGGGTCGGGGGTCCAATTGGCAATTTGACTTTTGGCCACTAAAAGTCATGAATCACCCCGATTTCCTTGCGTACAGGTGTCGTGAGACAAATTGTTGGAAAGCTCTTGACGAAGGCTACAACTTTGTTTTAAACCTCATCTCAATCGAAGGTTAGCAAACAAAATTATGGGCCCCAAAGTTGTGGGGTTCCCAACTTTGAGAATTTTGGGACTCCCACTTGGGAGTCCCGAGACAAAACGTCATTTGGATGTGGGCCTCATGGAGTATATTATAAGGGGGAAGGTGGTGGCTTCCCCCAAGTTCGAGCCGTGAGTCTTGTGAGTCTAAATTTACTCGTGACTCGTCCTAGCACCAAAAGTGCTCCAGCTATGCACTAACCAACTTGTTGTTTAGTTTTGTGCAGGTTTGTGTGAGTGATTCAAGTGCTTATCAATCTTTCTAATCCCATCCTAGAGCTCCACCATGACCCTCTACCCCCAAAATGCTACGAGACAAGGAGCATGCCCCAACTTCCTACTCTTCCGTTGTTTTCATCTTAAATTCACATTTGAGTCTCTTAAGGAGGTTAGGAGTGCGTTAGATGATGTCAAAGGTTATGTCAAAAGTTAAAGTATCTATTGCAATAAGACTTTTTTTTTTATAACAATTCATTATCTTTTTCCATTTGATCTATCCACTCTTATGTGGTTGGCTCTATAAGTTTAAAATTATTTTGTTGAAATAAACTATCTTTAAAAATTAGGACCTATTTATAGTTGCAAATATGTCGCAACCCTAACCTTGGGCTCACAAACAAAGCAAGGGCTTGTGAAGGTGTAGGCCAAAAGTGAACCTAGGAGTCACCTTTCATGCTCCTAAGAGTGCAAGAGAGTGTGAGGTAATGAACCTCCACACTCCCAAATGAACTCCCACTTTGGGAATTAGAGTCCCAATGGATTCCTGAATTTTTAGAAGGAAATTACAAGGGTCAAAACTCATTGGATTGAGAATTCCTTTATATCATTGGAAAATTCTTAGAATGTAGATGTCTAAAATGAGTTCACATGACCCATTTGGATAATTAAAACACAAGTTATGGCCAAAACAAAGGCCAAGAGTCAAATTGTCAATTTGACTCCTGACCACTAAAAGTTGAAAATCGCCCTGACCTCCTTACGTATATGTGTCGTGTCACATACCATTGGAAAGCTCTTAACAAGGGCTACAACTTTGCTTCATACATCTTTTCAATCCGAGGTCTACATGCAAAGTTATGGGCCTCCAAAGTCGTGGGAGTCCCAATTTTAGGAATTTTAGGACTCCCACTTGGGAGTCTCGAGACAAAATGACATTTGGGTGCTAGTCCCATGGCCAGGCACAAAGTATAATATAAAGGGGAAGGTGGTGGTTTCCCCCAAGTTCGGGCCATGGTGAGTTTTGTGAATCCGTGTTTGCCTCAAACCAAACCCCATTCACTCATGCATTCACAATATGTAAATTTGTTCCTAACAGCAATTAAAGTTACTACTGTAACCATTTAGGAAAGGCTAATAAGCATGTACAGTCTAAAAAATTTCATGGTATGGAGGATCACGTACTATACAACTGTAGAATCAAGGTGTTATGACAATGCCGGTTTGGTAATAAATGAATTGCAAACATTATCGCCATGGTAAGGATTTGTAATTAGCAAATGGTTTTTCTACCCTTTTCTTTTAAATTACATTACAACTAAGGGTGGTTATGAAGTAATAATCCATGGCATTAGATACACCCTAGACCTTCACATTGATTGGGTTGTTCTTCAACTAGATGTAACAAACACCTTTAATTCAGCGTCAAGAGGGGTCATATTTTAAGAACTTCATGCAACAAGTGAAGACATCATACAATTCATTCCTTTTGTCTGTGCATTTTATGCATTCGCGTCTTCTTTGTTTGACGGTCATCATATTCATGAAAGTGATGTCACAATCATCCCATGTACCATGGGGATTTGTCAAGGTGATCCTTTGGGGGGGGTGCCACTAGACTTCAACACCCCATCCCAGTTTTCCACCCCATTTGAAGGAATTAGAGTCCTAGGGGTTCCGTTGGGCACCATAACTTTCACATCATCCTTCATCAAAGAAGCCCTACAAGAGGATGTTCGACATGTGAATGGGTGATGTTCATGTGGCGCTTGGAATTCTAACTCGTTGTTTTGTGTAGCACCCATCGTATCTTTTATAATGCACACTTCCATTTTCCACTTTCATAGAGTTCTTTATTTCCTTTGACTTTTCCCTCCATAAAGTGGTTGGACACCTTTTGGGTCAAGGATCTTTTGATAGCTCTGAAAGACATTTAGCTTATAAACAAGCCTCCCTCCCCATAACTTTCGATGATTTCAAGCTCATATCGACATCCACCATCGCCCCAATAACCTATTTAGCGAATTGGGCCCTTATTATTTTAGTCATAGCTACTAAGTTTATGATTAATCAATGAGCCATACTTCTTGAAGCATTAGCATGAGTCAAAAACAACAAATTTCCTTTTCAACAACACTTCAAGGCGACATGTGATCTTTTACCACCCCTAGCCTAGCGTGTTTTCCTCCATTTGAATAATTCATCAAGTAACAAATGGTTCAACTTCAAGATTCCATCGCAGAACGTCTACACCATCATACCTTTTCTAGCATGCTTTCTGGCGGACATTTGAAGCCCATCGTGCTTAAATTTTATCAAGTTCTGGCCCAAGGGCAAGCACTTGGTTTATAGTTTGACTAGTCTTCCCAATCTTTCGATTATTTTCCCCAATTTTTTACACAGCACTTCGTACGCAACTTGGACTACCCCATCCCTTAATTGCAAGCATCCCTGGATGTGTGTGCACACATCCCATCAACCCTATGGGTATCCACCTCTTACGTTGTGTTCATGGCAACGAACATATTGGAACCCATGATGCAATTTGCAACACTTTTGCCGCCATTGCACAAGATGTTGGTTTCCACATGGGATGAAAACAATTACATGTGCTTCCTTCAACCACATTCAATTTTTCTTGTCAACGAATTAACATTGTGCTTACCAAAGATGGCATTTGCACCTTAGCCAACATTATCATTACTGACCCAATGTGAACAAATTTACTTCCTTGACCTTGCGCAACTTAAGGATTTCTTGCATCGGATGTAGTTCAAACCAAGGAAAGGAGCTATCAAAACCAACACCCCATTGATCAATTCCTCCCCTTAGCAGTTGAAATATTTGGTTGTTTACACAAACATGTCAATGTGTTTTTACACGACTATGCTAATACCATTTGGAGCTTGAAGGGGACAAAAAGCCCTCATCTTTCTACCTTGGTCACTTTTCTTCGTCAAAAGTTTTGATCACATTACAAAGGATGCAAACATCTTCCATCTTAAATCAGGCGATAGTCGTAGGCTTAGCTACTTCCCAACTTCCACCCCTTCAAAACACACCTCCCATCACTATAGCCGACCTATTGCAAGTTGTCGATTTTTGACATGTAAATATGGCTGACCTTCGACAAGTGGTCGGTTATGGACATACATAGATTTTCATAGCAACTTTGAACCAACTTGATGTCCTGTTGCTTTTCCTTTTTCTTTTATTTGATTCCTTTGTACATTTCCCTAATCTACGATGTGTTTCTTAATAAAGATTTACAAGTTTTTATTAATTTAGACAACATCAATAAGAACATTAAAAACTAGTTTATTAAGAAACCTTCACCAATTTCTTGCAAGAGGTGAATGTCAGGACTCGAGAAGAAATATTAATGTTTGACTGCAAGGAACATTATTTTTTATAACTATCACATGTGCTTACTATTGAATAATCCATTTTTTCAAATATGGACTTAAACCTATGGTATTCATGAACACAAGATAAATATTACACACAAAAACCAATTACACAAGCACATAAGTTTCAACAATAGTAAGTGCTAGGACAAGTTTGACCAAGTCTTTACTAAGATGTGAATTTTACCGGTCCTTTCATCTGTATTTGTCTCACCTATCTGAAAAAAACTTTTCAAAGTAGTTATAACTTGTGTGACCACATGATGGTAAACCTTCTCAACTTGTTTTATGGTGAATGATTATGACACAAAGACAAATGCAAATAGATCCTCAAGTATGAATTAAATAGGATTAAAAGAAATTTGATCATTTGGGAATGCTATCTATATTGTGTTCCACATTTATCCTAAAACTATATTACTAGAGTTTCACCTTAATTTGACAATACTTGGTAGATCATCACTTCGAAATTTGTTATCTTCAATTTGTACCTCCAGTAAACCAACTACCATGTTACACTATGACTTCAAAAGGAATGGTAACCAATTAAATTTTGTAGAGTCTCATAACTTGTCTCGGGCCAAAGCTTTATCATAAAGAGAAAATGGAAAGTTCAAACAAACTACACATGGCAAAAGAATCAAGTGAAAGAAAACCTTGTCTAGACATGGGACAAATGCATACAACATGGGATAGTGGACAAGATTCCTTAAGATATGCATCTCTAGAAGGTGCAGGAAAGCTCTCGAAATTTAGAACCATTGTGTTTCATTTGTGACGAAGAGCAAAATCAAAGACTCCAAAACATTGGTTCTTTCATGGCTTCAATAAAGCTTGATTGTTAGCATGAGCTTCATGGCTTAAGGGTAATGCAGAGGGTGCTTTGTGTCCCAAAGCCATGAACCTCATGCTAACAATCAAGCTTTATTAAAAACTAACTTCAACAAATAACAAAAAATGACAGTTGCCTTTCTTTGTGTGACAGAAAACATGAAAATTCTACAGCAGTCATCTTATCACTCAATCATTTATTGCCATGACATCCATTGACTTTATGGCATGTCCTACAACACAGGTAATGCACATGCATTGCACCAATGATGTGAAGCATATACAATTGTACAATGCTCTTGGCAAGTACCACAATACTACTATGTGTCAAATCCACAGATTTCAGATCAATCACATCACCACCTGGAACTGCAAACAGTAACAAGTACATTGATAATGATCAGAGGTTTAAGCTGATTTTCTTGTATATATATATCTTGGTACAAATAGGAAAAAGAAATTGATCAAGTCTGCTGCTACCAACTGTGATGAAAAATCTTACTGAAGTGCCTTTGAGTAAGGTTCTCTTCAAGCCCCTGTAAAGCAAAACAGCAATTGCTTTAGGGTTTAAAACCTGAATAACAAAAATACATTTATATGTATACACATTTGCCACTACAAACTATAGACTTATTCTCAGCAGTGGCAACAACTTATTTTTGTGCATAAACTTTCATTGCACAACTGATAAATCTCCACTGCAAACCAATACATCAAGAGAAGATGGATTTTGGATGGCACATCTTTTATGGGTATCCAATTGGCTTGATCCATTTGTGCAGCTCTAGATCAAGAAAAAGCATTCTATCACCTGCCAGCAGCAATTCAGCAGCAGGAAAACAATTATGTATATCATCAACCAACTCAGAAAGGAGCTTGTTGCCTTGCAGGTCAATATGACTAGAAAACATCTGAGGAGCTCCAACAGGAGCTTGGAACCACAGAGGTCAGTGCAATACTGAACTGTCTTGGATGCTGTAATTAGCTTCATTTCTCTTTTCCAACAAGGGTGATTCATTAGCTTTGAACCCCTCTTTTTGGATGAACCCTGCACTTCCACTGCATAACTCAAATGCATGAATTGCACATCCTCATAGAATTTGTTGCTCGCTCTCCACAAGATTCACAAAGAAATTCATCATCGTCATCATCAAATTCCTCTATGTCTAGATTTTCAAGGAACTGATATCCACTTCTGCTGAATGTTAACCTTTCAATCTCCTCATCAGGTTCTTCTCCTCCCAGATGTTCTTCTCCAGCCATTCCTTCATCACAGCTCCAGCTTTCATTTACATCGTTCTTCCACTTCTGCTCTGCCACTTCTTCCAGTTCACTTGTCCAAGGAATATCCTTAACACAGCAGGCCGCGTCACCCATTTCAGATTGTGTCTTCATGCCGTTGGATGTGCCACATTTAGAGCAGACAGATGATCTTTGTGAGATTGCTTCAAAGAGGTGTTCTTGTAAAGCAATGACTTCTTTTCTATGTTGCTTCTTTAGCTTCTTAATTTCACACCTCATCCCCTCCGCATCTTGTGTTGCCATGGCTGCTGCATTCTGCAGAGCATAAGATGAACAACCTCCACTTGCTCAGAACAAGCATGGACTGAATTCAAGGATGCAAAACTACCCACATTTCTGTCTAGATCCATTTTCTGGGTTACTTAACCTCAAAGAAAGATCATGTTTTAGGGTATGACAAGGGTGTACTTTGGCAATACTAGTTGCTTCCTCTGCTTCTTTCAAGCGAACCAGAAGCTCCCCAGCTGCTTGAACAGCATCTGCTGTGTCCTGTAGCTGCAAATGCAGAGCCTCAATCTCCTGCCTAGCAGCTTTCTTCTCACGATCAAGCTCAATCTTCATAGCCACTATTTGTGAGGACTGGACGTCAAACCACCGAGCCTCAGTTGCATTCATACCAGACCTCTTAGCCACCTTCTTAATGTCAGATACACCATCACGAATCTCTCGAACCTTTGCTAGCAACAAAGTATGCTTCTCTTGCAACTCAGCATACTGGTTAAGAAGGCGAGCATGTCCCTCCATAGCCATCTGGAGAGCATCATGCATCTCTTGCGCACACCTGGTGACAAATCATTGCAAAGGTCATTATTACCAAGGGGACCTTTCACCAGCAATAATATTGACATGCCTTGCATCTGTGTTGTGAACACTTGCAAGAATGATGCTTCAAATGTGGAAACTAATCAAATCAGATTCAAAAACCCTACTCAATATACTGAATATTTCAATGTCCATTTGAGTAGAATGGATACCTCTTTTCACCCTCAAGCTCCTTCTTCCATTTCTCTGCCAGCTGCTTATGATTATGAGATTCTTCCCTCAAGTCTTGCACAACAGAGATCCACTCTCTTTCTCGCTCATCCCATTCTCTCTGTTCCTCATCCAATCGCTTATCAGCACTCAGCTCTGGCTGTCCTTGAGGACTACCAGAAGAGGAAGCTGAGTCCTGCAAGGGTGATGCCTCATGCACCACACTGAGGAGCAAGGGCTTATTAGGACTTTGAGTCAGGATGGAATTCTTTGGTGTGAGTGAGAGACGGCGCTGCTTAAGAGACCCTGGTGTTCCTGTCTCCAGCAACAACTGCAGCTGGTTTCGCAGCTGAGTGATCTCCTTCTGAAGAGCTTCTCTCTCCCCAAGATTGCAGAAGGTTTTCAGCCTTTGAAGCTCATTTTCCAGGCATTGCTGTTTCATCTTTGCCTCTGTGACATCTGGGTGCTCATTGAATTTCTCCTGCAGCATCTGCAAAAGGTAATGTGTTCTAAGCTCAACTCAGATTCAACAGTCATGGGTTCTCAGAAGACAAAACAACAACACCAACAACAACCCACTACTACCTTTGAAGGCAATGGTGCACAACATGTACCTCAAATTCAAGCTGCAAGGCTAACCATTCCTCCAAACGAAACTCATGCGCAGGGAGGACACCATCCACAAGTCTTTCCATCCGAGCAATTTTCTCCTCCCGGCTTTGCTGTATGACAGCATTGCACTCCCGCTCATTCTTGTATTGCCGCACCTGCTTGTACCCATTTCCTTCAGGAAAATGCATTTCACACAACAGCTCCTCACAGAACACTACATGGGCAAGTATGGAAACCATCCATGATGTTCATCACCAATATGGGTGAGTGAAAGAACTGGACATAGCAATCAGGTATCGGGGTACAAGATGAGGTATAGACAGGGATTATAACATAGAATTTTTTGATTACCAAGCGGTTAAGCTGCTCAATTTCGGCAGCCTGCTCATTGATAACTTCTTCTGCAGCTCTCTCTCTCCTCAATGCTCCTGCCAACACAGCCTCAGAAACCTGCACATACACCAACATCCAACAAGTTAAACAAAATCATTCACCACATTGCTGACTTCAACGCATACTTATGAAAAGATACAAAACCAAGTTGGTCACATCTCTTCTTTGACAAGGGAAAAAACTATAATGTACCTGGGAGTTGTTTGCAGGGGTTTGTGGGGTGACCAGCAATTTTTTGTCCAGATGCTCTGTTGGGACAAGTTGCCACTTTGATTGATCTCTTGTATCAGGTGACTGAGGGTCTGGCGACAAAAGATCCAATCCTGTTCCTGGGATGTTGAGGTTCCTACTGTCTAGTCCCCCTTGAGCATTAGAATCATTATCAGGGGTGTACAATAATGTTTCACTCTTCATTGAGCTTCGTGTCTTCAAGTCAGCATTCTGGAAAGAGAATTGCATGCCAGCAGACCTGCATATATGGGATAATATCAGAAACATTGAAGATGGGTAGTATAACATTCTCTGAGACAGAATTTAAGAGGACAGTTATTTTGCTACATGATGCTTGTAACAAAGCAGTACTGTGGTCAAATTTTCAACCAGATCAAATGTTTCACCTCTGCACTGCTGACAATGAGCTTCTTTGTTGTGTGCTGAGAATCTCGAGGCCACGAGTAAGGCTTGCAGCAAGTTCATCTCTTGAAGATGATAAAACCTTGCTGCTGCGTACTGAGTAGCCTAGAGACGACCTTCCACTTGTTGCGATGCCACCCAAAGAAATATCAGTCTGTGATCGCTTGTTATCTAGTACACGAGGTGAGAGACTTAGTGTGGGCAGCTCTGGTAGTTTAGTCATATCCAAGTCAGGAGCATCATCACTCAACTCTATTGACAATTTGCCAGCATTCTGATTTTCTTCATACACTTCAGCAGGTTCTGAATCCTGTGCTGTTTTGGCCAATTCAATCACCACGTTGTCAAGTTCCTCTGTTTCCTCATGGTTTGGAGGAGAATGCAATTCTGTCTCAATAGTGGCTGGGTGACAATCATCATGATTTGGTGAAGAATATAATTCCATCTGGATTGTGGCCAGATGGTCATCATCATCATCCTTGGGAGATGACAGACCAGAGGGATCAACATCCTCCTCCTCCTGATCAATCTCCATTTTCTCATCAAAGTCCTTTGCATCAACTGGTGGGAGCATCATAGGTTGGCCCAGACTGAGCCTGAGTATATTATAACTGCGGCGTGCAGACCATCCATTGGAGAATCCTGCACTCCCACCCTCCTGAGGATTGCTGCTGTTCACTTTCATCTTCATCAATTCCTCCTGTATCAATATCACAATGGTCATCAATATCTGAAAGGACAAGAAGCATGCACAAGAAAAATCCTAACACTGCCTGTCTCATCAGTCATGAGGGTGGAAGTCAAAGATCCTGCAAGACATGCAAGACAGATAACCAAACCCACCTTGAGCTGGCGAATCTGTTCACGAAGAAGCTTCACATCATTGGCTGTTTCTTCATTAACAACTGCCTTGTTTTGCATGGCCTTTGCCCTTTGAGCAAATCGAAGAGTACTAAGGGTCTCACTTTTGCAGCTGCAATCACATCACTCGGAGGTTAATATCTTCTTCACAGCTTATTCCTGCTCATCCTCTGAGCAATTAAGAGATTGGAACAAACAATGGTCAATGAAATCATAAGCAGTACATTTGTGGCAGAAAGTAACCTGCTGGCTGGAGAGATGGCACAAATCATGGCAAGCTTTGCATTACCACCCAGGGACTCCTGAAGTAGGAACGTGAGGCGGGAATCTCGATAAGGGATATGTCGTTGCTTCCCTGTCTGTGATGCTTCTGCTAATATGTTGATCACATTCCTGCAGTGGAAACAAGGAACTGTCTCAGAAACCTTGACAGCACCATCAGGGTGCCCATTCTGCCAAGTCTTGATCCTACTCTTCACATCTGAAGCATCATTTGAGCACTTAAGGTCTATCTGAATAAACAGTGCTGACCCAAGCTGTGAAAGGGATTTGTTGATGTTGCCAGCCTCCTTGAGTCGCTCACCAGCAGCACCTGTTCGTTTCTGTCGCTCTGAGCCTGCTAAATCCACCAAGTTCATGCGGCTGCTCCTCACACTGCTCACACCCTCTGCAACGCTCTATCAAGCCACACATAACATAATCAGTAAAATATTCAATAGATCAACTATGCAAGAAAGATTAAGAAGTCCCTTGTGATAGAATCCACATCCTAAACAGAGAATAAGTGGGATGCCTGTGCACCTTAGATCGAGACTCAATGACAAAAGTGAAAACGCTGTGAGAACGAGAACTCTCATTGTTCATCGATGTTGAGCCAACTCGTCTGTTTGCAAGTCCCTGAGAATACAAGTGTTCTGTCAATGTAATAATCCAATATGACAACAGAAACAAGCAGTACGATCATATCTAACAATTGCTTAATTCTCTGCAAATGTTCTCTGTCGAAACTGCACAGCTGAGGCCACAACACTATGGCAAGCATACAGACATATGAGAATGGAACTTTCTGGAACAACACAGGAACTTAAGGACCCATGATCACAGATTTCTTGCAAGGCCTGAAATTGCAGTCTCAGGTTGAACATTTTCAGTCTAAGGTCCAAAAGTTGAGAGTGTAAAAGGCTTCACCCGCATGATAAGGTGTGTGACATCTGCCATGGTCGATACATATTCCTCAGTCAGGCTCTCAACATAAACACCTGTCTTTGTATCCTCCCGAATCTGCAAATACACAGAACCAGATTCTCACATTTGTCCTTAGTCATATTATATGATCTGAAGGAATATGGCAACAGTCTGAAGTTTGAGCCCTCTTTGTTTGCAGGTTTTAGTTAATGCAGTTTTTGTATGATACAAGGAGTATGAGAAAAGCTTGAAATTTTGAGCACTGCCTTGTCTGCTGGCTTTAACAACTGTATCTCTTAGAACAATATAGACTATAAACTCAACACTGCATCTCCTGGTTGAATATTGGACAACAGATCAACAGGTGGCGATTGTGACATAGTGGGAACTCAGTACCGTCAGGTTCTTCAAAGATGGCTCAAGCAAGTCTGTGATCTGTTCATTGTAGATCTGCCAAGCACAAGTAAAAAAGAAAGGGATCATAACCAAGCCACAAAACTAAAACTGAGAAGCATTGCAGAGTGGCTTGGGTTTTGGGTTGCAACACTTTTGCACTTCAGTTGTTTCCAGACTGGAAATGTACCTCAAGGAAGGAGCAGCGGCACTGGAACCATAGTTGTTTATCTACATTGTCCCTCTCTTCCTGCAGTTTCATATACATCAGGAGGTGTGTAACAGAATGTCAGCACCATGCAGCTCATCAACCTTTAATAATGCAAGAGTGAGAGAGAGAGAGAGAGAAATGCATGTACTGAGACCAATTGTTTGCAGGTTGCCAAAGTTCAGGAGAACACATGATAAACATTCTTGAAGTGCTGAAATTTGACCATCATCAGTGCATTCTGATGTGCAACAAAGTTGTTTTGGGACATATATAGTACATCATTCTGGACTGTTTCCTTTTGCAGGATGAGTTGATCTACCTGTTGGATTCGAGAAAAGAGCTGTTCAAAGATGCGAGGGGTGATCCCACGATCCTCAGTTGGCACATAGTCAGCAGAATTAGATCCAGGCATTTGACCCCACATGGTATGAGTTTTGCCACTTCCTGTCTGCCTCCCATAGCAGCCATCAACATCACCAATTCTCACATCAGATTTCAGTAGATAAAAAAGAAAACTCAGCTTGTAAACAGACCAACTAACACTTGGATCATATGAAACTGCCATCCTATCATGCAGTACAGCATGACACAGAGCAGATTCTGTACCTGACCATATGCAAAGATGGAACTGTTGAAACCTGCCAGACAATTTTCCACCATTGGCAGTCCCACCATTTCGAAAACCGCTTGCTGTACAAGTCCCACAGATTACAACTGAGTTCTGAACATGACCAGGAGCCCCTGTGTTCCAACTTTAATTCCTCCCAAAGGGAAGAAAATTCCAAGTCCAAATGTGCAGCAGCAGCAAATGATAAGGGCACTTCAGCAGGTGAATGCTTACCTGAGAAGCATCTTCACCAACAACCGCATCAAAGGTGAATTGCTGGTCAGATATCAATAAAGAGTCGGATGACAGTTTCTGCACCACATGTGAGGCCTCCTCTGCTTCCTCTTTTCTATTCAGAGGCCGCATCCTTACTATCACCTGGCATCAAATGATTCAGAGCTTGAAAACACAAATCAGCAGCAGTGGCAGCAGACAAAGACCTACATTTTCCCTCCATACCAAAAGCTGCAAAAGGATTTACAATGCTGACCTTTACTCCAGTGTCAAGTTCTGAAGATTCACCAGCTGGTGCATTCATCATACCCTCTATTACTCTTCCTGGCATGGTTTCCACATTCATCTTCCTCTTGCCAGCATCTGGCAGGTCCAGTCCCATGTTTGTGGGTGAGATCGGAGCAAGAACTTCCTGCTCTGTCCTGACAACAGCAGGCTTTGGCAGCTTTGGAAGCAGTGCAGGGCTACTTGGAACTGGGCTTTCTTTGCAATCAGTGGCCTGGTGCCTTGCTCCCTTCCCCACTGATTTGCAAGGCACTCCATCCAGAACCTGAGATCGCAAAGACAAAGTCACCGACCCCATCAAAGCTTATTGAAAGCTGTAAACAAGCTGAGATGCAAATGAGGAAGAAAGGATGACACCAATACCAGCTGATCAAGCAGGTTAAAAGTGTATATTGGCCCTCAAGTCCTCGTTGCTTCTATTTCCCAATGGGGAAGACAATATCATCCCACATCTAGGAATCAGGAGGAGGCTCTACACTCCCATTGTTTTTTGGATTTCCAGACTCTTCAGTGCGAATGAGAAATTCAAGAAGAGTGCAACAATGTGAGAAAGCTTACATTGGTAGGAGGAGCATCAGGGGGAATATTTTCGCTCATGTGTCGAAGTTTGCGAGCATGGACTGTTGTTGTTCCTCCTCCCACCACAGGTGACGACGACTTGTGTCGCGATGCACCGAGTCCAAAAGGGTCTCTCTCCCATTGCTGCTGCTGAGAATCTGATCCTCGAATGACCCGAGCTCGACCTATTCCTCCGCCCTTCACCATGTCGGACTATTTGCCCCACCTTCTTTCAGAAACCCTTCAAGAAGTCCCGCTCCACAAAAGATTCAAACCTTAAAAGAGCCAGGCCGCCCTTCTTCTTCTTCTTCTCTACTCAAGCTTGGTGACATCTAAATCTTTGCAAGCTTCAAACCCTAAAAAACGAGCCAGACCATTCTTCTATGCACAAAGCTGGCAACCCAAATCACGATCAAAAACAAACTCCTCCGATCTGTTGGCCGTGTCCTCCATGTGGCTCCTGAGCTCAAAATCCTGGCATTCACCTAACCTCAGAAGCTGATACGATGCGACAACAACATGTACCTCAGAGATCAGAGCTTGTTCTGTAAACCACAAAAACACACCTAATGATCTGATTGATGATGAGCGCAAAAAAAGCATGAGCCCACGAGCTCAAGAACCACTTTCTTCTATGAGAGCTCTGCTCCAGTTGCAACGTTTCCCTGGATTCCAAAAACCTTGTACTACTAGCGACCTCAAAAAAGCTCAGAACAAAAGCTCAGAAAATTTGTGACCTGACGATACCCAAAACTTGTGATGTGACGAGGTCCAAGACTTGTGCGCTGATGAGATAAGGAGGATCGAGACGAGGAGGAGGAGGGGAGAAATAGCTATGATCGGAGCGCGGCTGTCGTCTGGGGCCAGCCCGGTGGTGGAGTGAAAGAAGGCCGTTGGAGCAACTCCGCAGATTCAAACAGTTTGAAAACCCACCAAAACCGGGGCAAAACGAAAGAAAGGGAAAAAGCACAACGAACTGGGCTCACGGGGCCCACCGGCTCCGAAGTGCGCGAATGCGTGCGAGCTCGCGCGCGCGATTCCCTTACTGTCTTTAGCGTACTGTGCGAAAACAGAAACTGGAAAACCAAACAAAACAAGGGGTGTTTCACACAGTGGCCTTGCGATTTACATAAAAGAGTATCTTAATGTAAAAGAAGAATTATGGAAACTCAAATATTTCACCATGCAAAAATAATTATTCAAAAAATCCTCTACAAGAAACCTAAATCCTTCAAGATGTTATAAATTTATAACTAATCGCAAGTTTCAACACAAGCCCAAATATCATCTTTCAAAAATCCTCATATAAAAAAATAGACCTATTACCTAGGGGCCAACATCCCTTAAGCTACTATACTCTATAATGAATCTGAACACAATATCCTTGCCTTGGTAGGCAAGCCCACAAAAACAGAAAAACAGTAGGGTCGATAAGTCAGTCACCGAACACTTGGTAGCACGGGGTTCAGTGATAGTGCAATTTGATGGCATTTGTGTTCAAAGGCTTTTGGTAGGGCATGGGTTCAGTGATAGTGCAATTTGATGGCCTTTGTGTTCAAAGGCTTTTGGTAGGGCATTAGTCTAGCCACCAGTAGCCCTTTACATGCTTCAAATCGGGTAAGAAATGCGGAAAATGTGGGCTCCCAAAGCAGGTGGGGTCTTTTGAAAAAAAACTCGCATAGAACACACACCAACCCTATTACAATGCAATATATTGCCTCCTAACCAGTCACTTTACACCCTATACATGTACATCTTCTCCCCTAAATCAGGGTACGAACCACCAGGGTCCAGGCGTCGACGACTCAACTGTGATCTCTCAAAAAAAAATTAGGGATTGCAAATCATATAAAAGAAAAAAATAGTTTTAAAAATTAGGGCATCGCCAAACGCTGCTGAACCATGGATGGGTGATCGCAACCACCCCTTCATCATTAGCCAGCAACGAGCCAACTCCACCCTAGATGCAACCCTAAACCATCAGCAAACCTGTCCCTCTCATTATTCACAGTTGCCTCCTTCTCTCACAACGACCTCTTCTCTTCATCCCTTGAACTTACAAGATTTTCGAATGTTCGTCAGCTCTCCTTAGTGGTTTATTGTAGCATTCGCCAACAAAGGATCTGCTTGATTTTGTGATCAATAACTTAGTAATGTAGAGCCGCATTTTAGTGTTGTTGGAGCTTGGTGGGTCAAAAATCATGAATGCAAGGCTCAGGTGTTGAGATTTCTACAAGATTTGGAGCTCATTGTTGGAACTTGGAACTCCAAAGTCCAATGGTGTCACTATTCACAAGCTTTAGCCTTTAGTCGGAAGCCTCCATGAGTCTGTGGATTTGTAAATGAACTCATGATGTCCGATGGAGTTGAGAGAAAGCGACATTGGTCGAGAGTTCAAATCTAGGAAATTACAATTTGCACGACAATTGAGTCATTGACTCGTGGACCCTGGTGGTTTGTTTCTATTCACCGTTGAGGTGCACATTGCGATCAAAAACCTTAAGGTTTAAACCCTACAAGTAAGCTTTCTTCATTCCTCATTAGTTTTTTTTGTTTTTTTTTGCATTATATTGAGGTGTTCATTGTGAATAGTGAGTCTATGAGAATTGACAATTGTTTGTCTTCAACTCTTTTTTTTTCTACACAACTTATTGAATTTGAAACTTGCGGGACAATTAAGAAATTATCATTGCAACTTGTGCTTGAACCTTCGATGTGGTGATTGTGCTCATCTTGGTCATGTCCATCTACATTATCCATCTATGTATTCTATCTACACAATGTGCAACACACTTTTGTGTTATTCTACTATGCTAAAGAATTAGTTAAAGGTTTGCTTGACTTAGGTGTTGGTTTGTTATGCTTAAGATTTAGGTCAAAGGTTTGTTGCACTTTTGTGTTGCTCTATTGCTTCGATGCAAGGTATGGTCCATTCACGATTGGAGTACCAAAAAGGAATGTGTAACTAAAATGTTTTTTAAATAATTTGGATATTATGTTAATGTCATTTTGAATCTTGTAAATTAAAGGAATCAACTATTTAAAGTACATTATTTTAAAGTAATCAAAAGGAAGGCATAAAAGCATAAAATTGATTTCATTTTTTTTTATACAACAAAAACATGCCCCCTTTTATGAAAATACATGTTCATTGGATGATGAAAAACCAAATCTTTCAAAAATTTCAAAGTCTTGAAATTTTGAAGGAAAAGGCTATAAGGCAAAGGACTCACTTTTTAAACCATTTGATTAAAACATTATGGTCAATGGGTTCAAAATGTCTACCTTTATATGCAGGTCACATGTGCAGGAAATAAACATGCCAAAAAACATGTTTTGTTGTCCATTGAAACTCATTTTAGGATTTTCTGGGATTTTTTACATTTCTAGCATTGAACCAAAATATTCATACACAATTATGTATGGTTGTGAAAAGTCACCATTAACACGTGAATCGTCTTATATTGGACTATTCAATTTTTCTCACTTAAATTTGTTTCATGTAAATGTTATTTGTAAAAAATATCTCCAAAAAGTCCTTAAGTGTTTTTTTTCTTTTTTTGTACCCTAAATCATCAATGGTAAAGATAAGCTTATAATTGTCGAGCTTGATTCACTTTGGAAACATGCAAGTTTTCATAAAGCTTTAGTAGCTATGCCGGGGGTAAAGGTGGCGGAACATTACTTCTTGAAATATAATGCCCATGTTGTTAATGAAAAGCTTTATTTTGCAAAGGGTTCAGAAATAATGTTGTAACAGGTCATTCAAGGTGTAGTCCAATTTTTTAACAAGAGGAAGAAAATTGTGCAATATGCATTAATCTTTCAGTTATTTAATCATAATCACCCTAAGATGGAATACACAACAATGGAAACATTATTTGTGCAACTGAATTTTCCTAACGATCCCATCAAGCATTGGTCTAATGGTTATGGGTGGGAGACGGCAAATTGCATGTTTGAACAAGTTTTGAAACAAATTCAAATTATTATTGTTGGGGCAAGCTTTCTTTCCTTGAGTGCATATGAAGTTACTACTATTAACAATTAATCTTGGATTTTAGTGCATGCATATGTGATGCATGTATGGAAAAGAATTCTTATTTTATTCACATTTCAACATGTTGTTGAAGGTGGAAATCTTATTGTTATAATAGTTCAAACCTTCATGTAGCAAAAGGGTTTAACTCAAGAGGAGACAACCAAGAGGTTGATTTGTTTTGGTGTTCATGGGGCCTCCATTTTCCAAGGTTGCCACACTAGAATGACATTTCAATGAAGGAGAAATTTACTCCTTACATGATGGGACCACATTGCATGGCCCATAGGATGAATCTTGTTTTTCAAGTTTTGTCAAATCTACCCATGGTGGCCAAGTTGGAATATTTGTTGTAGTCAAGTTGTATTTTTATTTTTCTAGTTCCCATAAATGCCATTTGGAATTCACTAAGCTTATTGAGATCGTGGAAACAAGAAGGCTGAAGATTTTGCGAATTGTGAAAACTTAGTGGATAAACATGTTGGAGCTTTTGAAACAAGTGATGGTAAAATACAAAACATTGATTGTGAAGATGTCATAGGATAATGTTTCAATTGTTCAAGCAAGGCTCAATCTAAACCTCCTTTGTGATCTTCACATGTTGTTGGGCTTGTTTTGTTTACTGCCATTATTGGAGGCAATGAATGCCTTAATCAAATTTGCACAAGGGAGGGACATTTTCATTTGTGACTTCATGGTAGTTGTAAAGATCTGCGAAGCAAATCTTTTGACGCGCTCCCAAGTCACGGGGTGAAACCCCCACTTGAGGGTTACAAAAAATCAAGTTGAGGAAAGTTGAGACTTGGGGGCACGCTCTCGACTTTCAACTCTAAAAAGGGGTAGAGGGTCGAGTTGGGAGCCTAGGGATTAAACTAAGAAGAGGGACTAACTTATCTCGTGTGAATCTACATCCAAAAACCAACCACCAGAGGTTAGTTTAGCATTCGGGACACCCTTTGGTGTTGGGACTTGCCACGGGCACTTGGACACACAAGACTCACCATAGCCCAGACTCGGGGGAAGCCACCACCTTCCCCCTTATAGTATTCTCTGTGGCTGGTCGTGGAGGCTACATCCGAATGGCACATTTTGTTGGGACTCCCGAAATGGAGTCCCGAAACTGTCTCGGGTTGGAGTCCCGGGACTTTGGACGGTCACATCTCCTCGTCCCAAACTCGGATTGGGACGAGTCCTAAACCAAAGTTGTAGCTCTTGTCGAGAGCTTTCCAACGACATGTCGCACACCTCAAGGAGACGTCGAGAGAGGTCGATTCCTGACTTTTAGTGGTCGGGAGTCAAACTGCTAGTTTGACTCCCGGCCCTTCTTTTGCCCATAACTTGGGCTGTAAATGTCCGAATTGCTAATGCGAGGCCATTTTCGATATGTACGTTTCAAGACCTTTCCAATGACACCAAGAACATCTCAATGCGAGGTGTTTTGGGCCTTGCCGTCGAACTCTAAACATTCGGGAGTCCCGGAGGACTCCAAACCTCCAACTTTTCCAAGTGTTGGGCTTCACCCCCACACTTGGCCAAAGTGGGGTTGCGACAATAGACATTGTTGAATTGCAAGTCCACAAAATGGCCATAATTTAAACTATTGCAAGTCCATAAGATATCCACAAACTTTTGCAAACCCAAATTGTCCATCAACAAATCCATGCTAATTTGAAAATATCACAAATTAACTTGACAATATAATAATTCCTAGATGGAATGTTTACACACTATGTCCTTAGACTTAACAAATAAATCTGAATGTCCATCAATTTGAGTATGTCCATAGATTGTCCATAAAAATTGTTGTTACAAGTCCACATAATCCCCACATGGATTTTATAAGTCCACAAAATGGCCAAAAAGACTATTGCAAGTCCATAGGATATTTGCATAAATTTTTGCAAATCCTAATTGTCCATTAACAAATCCGATCTATATTCAAAACATCACAAATTAATTAACTTGTTTACAACATAATTCCACATGGACTATTTAGAAGTGTACAGACTTCTAACAAATAAATATAAATGCCCATCAATATTGCCATTCCAAATTCAAAATCAAACATGTCCATAGATTGTCCACATAATTATTGCAAATCCATGGATATAACAAAAAGTCTCAAGGACAAATTCATCAATAAACTTACATTCCAAACTTTAAAAACTCACCAATGTTGATAAATTACCCATAGAGACAACATTATAAGTCCATGGACTCAATAGATAGTCTTGAATGTCCATCAAAACATGCATTCCAAATTAGATAAATCCACATATTGTCTTTCAAAGTTTGTTGCAAGTCCATGGACTTCACATGGAGTCATAAACATCCATCATTAGTCCCATACCAAATCTAAAACCATAAGAGTTGTTCACAAAATGTCGAATGAGTTTACTGCAAGTTGATAGACTTAATAGAAATTCCTAATTGTCTTGAATAGTGTCGCAACCCTAGCTTTGCGCTCGCGACCAAGGCAAAGGGAATTACAAAGGTGCGGGCCAAGAGGAAGCCCGGGAGTTAAAGCCAAGAGGAAGCCCGGGAGTGAAGCCAAGAGGAAGCCCGGGAGTCACATCACATACTCCCGGGAGTGCAAGAAAGTGTGAGGGAGTGTGAGGGAGTGAACCCTCACACTCCCAAGGCAACTCCCACTTTGGGAGATGGAGTCCCGATGGACTCCTGAAATTTCAGAGAGCGATTGCAGAGGTCAAAACTCAATGGCTCATGGCGTTCCTTATATCATTGGAAAGCTCTTGAAGCGTAGATGTCTAAAATGCGCTCGCATTGTTCATTTGGACATCTAAAACACAAGTTATGGCCAAAAGAAAGGCCGGGAGTCGAATTGCCAGTTTGACTTCCGACCACAAAAAGTCGGGAATCGACCTCTTTCCGATGTCCGATTCGAGAGTGCGACACGGCGTTGAAAAGCTCGCGACGAGAGCTACAACTTTGCTTTAGACCGCATCGTGATCCAAGGTCTGCTCGCAAAGTTATGGGGCTCCAAAGTCCCGGGAGTCCCATTTGGCGCGATTTCGGGACTCCCGCGCGGGAGTCCCAGGAAAAATAGCTCCGTGGAGAGTCACAGAGTATACTATAAGGGGGAAGGTGGTGGCTTCCCCCAAGTCCGGGCCGTGGTGAGTCTTGTGTGTCCGTGTTGCCTGTGGCTCGTCCTAGCACCAAGGGTGCTCCAACTTTGCATTAACCACTTTGTGTGAGTTGTGTGCAGGCCCGTGTGAGTGACTAAAGCTTGTCAACTCTTCCTAGTCCCATCCCGGAGCTCCAACACGCCCCTCTACCCCTCAAAGTGTTGTGAGCTAGGGAG
>Ga0116229_10002170_pt1 | contig 31484 bp, 27 predicted proteins | sample S1TSphgellanicum_3_FD_87313 | JGI IMG/M metagenome (GOLD analysis project Ga0116229, IMG submission 87313) | Host-associated microbial communities from peat moss isolated from Minnesota, USA - S1T2_Fc - Sphagnum magellanicum MG | ecosystem: Host-associated > Plants > Peat moss > Unclassified...
CTAGGCTGTCCAAGGCCTAAATTCTTTTTTTCTGGTCTTCCCCTAAATTCGTCCCGTCATCAAGCCGGATGGACATTTCATCCGTCCCCTTAATCGGGACGGACAGTAGCTAAAAGAAAAAAAAGGTAGTCTTGGTCAATACAAAAAATTAAAAAATTAAAAAATAAAAAAAAATTGGGCTGTCCAAGGCTTAAATTTTTTTTTTCTGGTCTACCAAATCTTTTGCCTCAAAAAATCAGACTGCCCCTGATTTCTTTTTTCTCTGGGGAAGTTACATATAAGGAAGCGCCTCAAAAAATCAGACTGCCCCTAATTTCTTTTTTCTTTGGAGTCAGTTACATTTGAGGAAGTTACATCTAGGAAGCTCCACAGGGAATGGATAGTGAGTGGAAGAATTTTTCAAGAACTACCTAGACAGACAGACACCACTATTGCTTTAATATATAAGATTGTAAGGATGTCACCCTCCTCACTAATACCCAAAGATCTAAAGCAATCACAACCAAAGATGTAAACCATAGATTAACTCTCTTTTTATCTACTCTAGTAATAATAATAAAAGTTACAATAAAGGAGAAAAATTAAAAAGTAAAGATTCTTGGCCATTCCAATTTGGAAGAACAAAGGTGAATCTTAACCACAGATCTTAACCTAAATTTAAATCGAATAAAATCTGAACCGTTCACTTATTCTGTTAACAGTTAGTCTAGACTATCCAGAAGGAAAGAAAACTTTACCCGGTATTTCGCCGGGTCCTTTACTTTCGATGGTTGCACATTTGGGAGGGGTTCTCCGGCATTCCGCCGGGTGTGTTCTCCTTCGACGATTGCAGGCCAAGTGCACTCGCGCGCAGAGAATCGGAGTTTTGGATACGGTGGTTTTGGAGTGGTAGATACCACGAAGAATTTTGAGAGAGAGAGAGAATGCGAGTAACAAAGGAGTTTCTCTCTTGCTTGGTGAAGACGAAGAAAAGAATTGGTCGTCAATGTCCTCTTCACAAATTGGATGCGAAGAGAGGATCACAGAATTGTTTTTTGGTCACACAAAGCGTTTCCTCCACTTCGTCAGGGCTTTCAGAGGAATGGAAATGGCTTTTTCATCGCTGCCGGAAGTGCAATCGCTTGGTGGCCGAAGGAGCAAAAGCTCTTCTTCTCTGCAGCAGCAAAACAATAATGTTTGTGGTGGTAATAGTAGCAGCATTACATCGGGAGGGACGCTGCCTAGGGTTGTTTTACCTGCTGCTTTCGGTGCTCCGTCGTCTCTGTTTCATCATGGTCTACGTCAATTTCTGCAGTCGGGAGCTTTTCTTGCTAAAGCGCAATGGATAGAACACAAAGTGGCGTCCAGAGATCATCATCATCATCATCATCATAACGGTGGGTGTAAGCTTGTTTCTTCTTTTGGCTCTCCTTTTTGTATATAAGAATTGGAGCACAATCTGCGAGGATCTATCTAATTTGGAAACTACTATGATTGGCAAAGTGGTTTCAGAAGCTTTCAATTGAACTTTGCAGTGCTTTGTGAATGGGAGAAAGGCACTATTGCCAGAACTTTTGGAACTGCATGCTTTGTTGCAGATTGAAGTTGATGGTTCTTATTGTGAAAAAATCAAATGTGATGTTGTCGGCGAGGCTTTTATGTGAAGACATTGTCCAAGCATTGGATGGAAGTCTCTTCTGAGGTTGTCTGTTTTGGCACGCTTTTTACTGCAGTCGCTGCGGACAAGAAACAGAAACGTTGGCGGGAGTTCTTGTCAGATCCTTCACAGTGGTGGGATCACAGGTCAGAGAAGGTAGTGAATATGACTGCTGCTGTCACAATTCTCTTGACAAAGGATTGAGGAAGTCAGAGAGCTTTCTTTCTTGTTTGTTATAATAGCTTTGGATGTGCACAACCTGTGATGAATTGCATGTACGACGATGGGCTGGATTGGATTTCTGGCAAAAGGTGAATAGAAAGTATCCGGATTTCAAACACAAAAAAAGACACAGGAGGCACTCTGGCTCATTGATCAACAAAACCCTCCATGGGTAGAAGCAGAGGTGGCTGCAATGGCACCAGGGACAGTACAATTGAATGTTTTTTCATGGATTAGAAGACTTTTTAGACATGTCAAGGCTGGGCAATATGAGCAGACAGTGGAGCTTTTCCACCAACTACAACAAGAAGGGTTGAGTCCTGACAGGTACACCTTTGTTCCAGTGCTCAGTGCATGTGCCAGTTTACAAGCACTTGTGGAGGGCAGGTGCATTCATAAACAGATTATTCAAAGTGGTTTTGAGTCTGATCTCTTTGTGGGAAATAGCCTCATTGACATGTATGCCAAATGTGCAAGCATGGAAGACACTAGGAGAGTGTTCAACAAGATGCCCTCATGCAATGTGGTATCTTGGAATGCCATGATATCAGGACATGTGAAATGTGGGCAAGGGCAGAAGGCATTGTGACTATTTCAACAGATGGTGCAGGAAGGCATGAAGCCAGACCATATCACCTTTGTGGGGGTCCTGAATGCATGTGCAAGTGTAGTTGCACTTGAAGAGGGCAGGTTTGTGCAAGAGCAGATCATTCAACGTGGCCTTGAATTTGATGTCATTGTCAGTAATAGCCTTGTTGACATGTATGCCAAACGTGGGAGCATGGAAGATGCTTTGCGGGTCTTCAAGAAGATGCCCTCCCATGATGTGGTATCTTGGAATGCTCTAATATTTGGACATGTGAAATATGGGCAAGGCCGAAAATCATTGGAACTTTTCCAACAAATGCAACTGGCAGGTGTGGAGCTGGATCCTGTCACTTTTGTGGGGGTTCTGAATGCATGTGCCAGTGTAGTTACACTTGAAGAGGGCAGGCATGCTCATGAGCAGATCACTCAAAGTGGTTGTGAGTCCAATGTCTTTGTGGGGAGTAGCCTTGTCAACATGTATGCTAAATGTGGGAGCTTGGAAGATGCCCAGAGACTGTTCAACAGGATGCCTATACATGATGTGGTCTGTTGCAATGCCATCATATATGGACATGTGAAATGTGGGCAAGGTCAGAAGGCATTGGAAGTTTTTCAACTAATGCAACAGGAAGGTTTGGAGCCAGACCCTGCCACTTTCATAGGGGTCCTGAATGCATGCACCAGTGTATTGGCACTTGACGAGGGTAGGCTTACTCATGAACTGGTCATTTGCACTGGTTGAGTCTGATGTTTCTGTGAGCAGTAGCCTTGTGGACATGTATGCCAAATGTGGAAGCATGGAGGATGCTTGGAGAGTGTTCAACATGATGCCCTCACATGATGTGGTGTCCTGGACAGCCATGATTCAAGGACATGTAAAATGTGGGCACGGGGAAAAGGCATTGGAACTATATCAACAAATGCAAAGGGAAGGTGTGGAGCCAGACCTTCACACTTTTGTTGCTGCTTTGAATGCTTGTGCCAGTGTAGCTGCTCTGGAAGAAAGCAGGGACATCGAGGAAGGATCATCCAATGTGGTTGTGAGTGTAATGTCTTTGTGGCCATAAACCTCATTGACATGTATGCCAAATGTAGGAGCATGGAGGATGCTTGGAGAGTATTCAACAAGAGGCCCTCACATGATTTAGTCTCTTTCAATGCCATGATTCTGGCACTTGTGCAATATGCGCAAGGGGAGAAGGTGTTGGAACTATTTCAAGAAATGCAACAGGAAGGGGTGGAACCAGATGCCATCACTTTTATAGGTGCTTTGAATGCTTGTGCCAGTGTAGCAACACTTGATGGAGGCAGGCACATTGAGGAACAGGTCATTCTATATGGGTTGAAATCCAATGTCTTTGTGGGTAGTAGTCTTGTTGGCATGTATGCCAAATCCAGGAGTGTTGATGATGCTTGGAGAGTCTTCAACAAGATGCCCACACATGATGTGGTTCCTTCAAATGCCATGCTTGGAGGATTTGCCATGCATGTGCATGGTAAGGAAGCTCTGGCACATTTTGAATGGATGTGTGAAGAAGGTGTAGATATCAATGATGCCACTTTTGTTTGTCTTCTTTCCACATGTAACCATGCAAGTCTAGTTTACGAAGGCCTGAGTTACTTTGATTCCATGGGTTCAGTTTACAGTATTTCTACAACAGTGGAACACTACACCTGTATTGTTGATCTTCTAGGCCGCTCGGGCCATCTGCAGGAGGCATTGGATCTGATCCAGACAATGCCCTTCCAACCGAATGCGGCTGTTTGGATGGCCTTGCTCAGTTCCTGCAGAATTCACAGTGATGTGGGCATGGGAGAACACATTGCAAAGCAAGCTCTTGAAGCGGACCCTGGAAATGCTGCATGCTATGTGCTGCTATCAAATATCTATGTGGCTGCTGGCAAGTGGGATCTCAGGGCAAACATACAACAACAGAGGAAGGAGAGGGGCATGAAAAAAAACCTAGGTTATGCTTGGATTGAAGTGAATAACAAGGTGCATACATTTGTGGTAGATGATCAAGACCATCCTTGCATGCTTGAAATCCATGCAGAACTTGAGAGATTGTCAAAGCACATGACCCATGAAGGGTATGTGCCAGAAACAAAAATTGTTCTGCATGATGTAGAGCAAGAAGAGGACATGCTCCATTTGTGTCATCATAGCGAGAAACTGGCCATTGCATTTGGGCTCATCAGCACACCTCCTGGAACCCCACTTTGCATCACAAAGAATCTGCGGGTATGTGGTGGCTGCCACACTGCCAGCAAGTTCATTTCAAAGATAGTTGGGAGAGCAATACTAATGAGGGACACAAATCGATTTCATCACTTTGAGGATGGTATTTGTTCATGCAGAGATTCTTAGTGATGCTGGCTGTTATGCTCTCATCGATTTGTGTTCTTTTCTCCATGGCCTCTACAATTTCAGTTCATTTGCTTGTTCTTGATTGTTGGGCCTGTTTCTATTCCATTGTGATATCCAGAAACATCTAAACATGCTCCTGATGGAGAAACACCACTTTTGCTAAGAATTCAATGCTTTCTGCTTGCAAAGTGGCTTAGATTCTCCCCAGTTGTGCTTGCAGAGAGAAAGTGATGCAAATGGATACTTGTGTTTTTACCTGCTCATCTTCTGACTCATTAAGGCTTTTTGCTTCTTGACTATTGTTGGCAACTGAGTAGAAGAAGTTTGCATCTTTGAATTCTCCCATACATCCCCCCTTCTTCTATCAGCCAAGCTCCAATTTCTCTTTGTACATGTGTCAACATTGAACCATTTCTTTTGAAAGGATGATGCATATTTTTTCTCGTCTGATCTTTCTTGTGAAGATCATCAAGTGACAAATGGAACATGGTTGCAAAGTGAATATCAATATATCGCAAACCTTCTCTACAATTGAAACATTTCTCAAGTTTGTCTGTTTGCATGAAGGTGATTTTGCTTCAAGACCTCTCTTTATCCTTCTCCATAACAATTTTGTCCCATGTATCATCCACCAAGTCTCTGTGCATGCAGAAAATGTAAAGAGAGAAAACATGTAGCAATTTTTTCATCATGTGTCATATCATCACCACGTAGGTGCACGAAGAAAGTGTAAAGAGAGAAACAAGAGAGAACAAGAGAGTCAAAGGAAGGGAAAAACACAAAAAGTCTTGTAATATATTTCTGCAATGGAAGGTGGAGAAGAGAGCTACAAAAACAAGCAATCTTTTCTTTCTGTAAGGTTTTTACTGTTTACACACATACAAGCTGTGAAGAAGAAGAAGAAGAAAACCCAAGCTGTGTATACAAGCTCTGAAGAGGAGGAGAAGAAGAAGAAGAAAACCCAAGCTGTGTATACAACCTCTGAAGAGGAGGAGGAGAAGAGAATACAAACTGTGAAGAAGAGGAAGAGAAGAAGAAGAAGAAGAAGAAGAAGGTGTTGCGGTCATGCCAGGGTTGTTGTTCCTTCTTTTTCTTATCTCTGTTTTCTTTTGCATTTTTCTTTTCAGTTTTTTTTAATTTTTTAATTTTTAAATAATTTTTAAAATTTTATTTTATGTTTTTTTTTCTTTTTTCTTCTTTTTTCTTTCTTTATGGAGATTGGAGGATGTGGTCATCCTATTTTTCTTTTTCTTTTTCTTTTTTTATTTTCACAAAAAAAATTCTCCTTTTTTTTATTGTTATTTTTCTTCTTTTCTCTGTTCCAAGAAGGATGTGATCACCTTGCCTTTGGTGAGATGGATGGATGAAATCTAAAAGGCGAAAATGAAAATGAAATAAAAAAGATTTTTTAAATTTAAATGTTAGAATATGATTAAGAAAAGAATTAAGAAAGGTTAATTGAGGATTTTAAAAAAATTAATTGAAGTTAAAATAGGTTTACTTAAAAATTTAATGAAAGAGGGTCATTTTTGTTTTCACTAAAATTTTGTTTTCCCCCTTTTTTAAATTGATATTTTTCTTTTCAATTTTCTCTTTTTCAAGCAGGATGTGATCACCTTGGCTACTATGGTGATGGATGGATGAGATCTAAAAGAAAAAAAGCTGAAAATGAAATAAAAAGAATTTTTATTTAAATATTAGAAAATGATTAAGAAAAGGATTAAGAAGTTAATTAAGAAGTTAATTTAGAAGTTAATTTAGGATTAAGAATTTTTATTGAAGTTAAAAAGAAGTTTACTTAAGAATTTAATGAAAGGGGGTCAGTTTTATTTTTCAAAATTTAGGTTATTTCCTGAAAAAGAAAAAGGGGCGGGGGGGGGGGTCGTCGGCGAAATAGGATTTTCTCTTTTCAAGCTTCGCCGGCGCAGCGGGCGTATGCAAGCGATTTGCGCCGTGGTCTTCAGCGGAGACGAGGGCGTGCGCGTTCATGTGCGCAGTACGCCTTCACATGTGCGCGACACGAGAGAGAGAGAGAGAGAGAGGGGCGAACAAGACTTTGACGGCTTCTTCTTCTTCTGCTTCTGATTTTTCTTTGAAGGAGAGTTCCGTGTTGTTAGTAGTAGGGGTGGTGATGGACAGCTGATGTTTGGAGCTTCTTTGGAGGAGAGAACCTTCACCTGTACAAAAGAACAAGGAGATAGGTGCCGTGACAAATGAGTGGCAGGTACACAAGAGGAGGCGGAGCAGATTAGAATGGAGTGAGAAAAACTGGAGTCTGTCTGTCTGTCTGTCTGTGGGTTCTGTTGTGTTCTGTCTGCGACTGTATGCATGCGTACAAGAGATAGTCGGGTGTGCGAGGGAGGAGGATAGATGATGGTGAAGGAAGATGATGCTCATGTATCGGAGTGGGAGAACGGATTGCCAACCGACGAGGAGCTCACGCCACTCTCTCATTCTCTCATCTCCCCTGCGCTTGCCTCCGCCTTCAGCATCAAGCATGAGCCTGCCAAGACGGCCGTGGATGTCCAACGCGGATCTCGAGCCACTCTCCTCAACCTCAGGAACCACAAGGCACCAATCACTTCCTTTGATTCCTTCCCTTCCTTCCAAGGGCATGAGAATAGAGGTATTGTTTGAAGAGCACACACACCTCTCTAGCTCTCCTCTCCCATTCCCACAAAAGCCCGAGCTCATGTTTCAGGATCTAGCTCATCTCTCCCCCTCTGTCTCTGTGTCTCTCTGTGTCTCTGTGTTCCAGAAACACCATCCCTAGCTTCTTGCTTCTTCCATGTTCTTCACTTTGTTGTCTTTTTTTTTTCCTGTGCTTCTGTCATCCAGTGTCCTTTGACCTATTGCTTGAAATGAGAGCTTTGAAGTGGGGAAGGGTCAGCAATTGTGTGTGGTGGGGCCACGAAAGAACAAAACATCTTGTCTGCTGCATTGGTTTAGGTTCCAAGTTTGATGTGTTGTTCTCCCTGCACATGTACAGGACGGATCTAAATGCTCTTTTCATGTTTGAATGGAATGGACAATGATCCTGAAACATTGCTGCAATCATTTGTCACCACCCAGCTCTTTTGCAGCTGTTGTGGAACAGGGGTGTTGCAGACATAATAGACAAATTGCATCATGAGCTTTTTTACCTGTGCACAAATGATATCATTGTGAGAGAGACAAAGATGGTTGTGCTAACAGAGCAGTCCAATGACTGCAGAGTACTACAGATGGCAATGTACATTGGTTTTACCTGACTGTTTAGTGCTTTATTTTGTCAACTCTCTAATCTTTGCATGGCTATGCAATGCAGGAAGAGAACTCTGATTCAGTGTTTTTTGCAGGTGGACACAGTTATGTGGGTGATGCTCGGGTGGGAGATGGCGGTGGCGGAAGCGGCAGGCCTGTTGGTGGAAATGGGGGTATTAGAAGTGGTGATGAGGCAGAAAGAGTAATAGGAGGAGGTGCAAACCAGCAAGGTCCATCATCTCATCCCTCAGGACCTTACCCAGTAGCAAGAGCTGGGCTTGCTGCTCCAGGGAACTATATAGGGGGGAGTGATGAGACCAGCTTCAACCCAGGGGATGAACGATTGGATCAAGGTTCTCTTCCCTATATGATGTCATATGCAGGGGGTTCACCATATGAGAGACGGCCTGAAAACTCATATGGTGCCATGGGTGATGACAGTAACAAGGGCGGAGGCACATCCAAGAATGTTCACAAGAGAGGGGATTCTGAATCAGAGGATGATGATTCTGCAGGGGGCCCAGAGAATAGTGGTGAAGAGCCTAATGCCCGAACACTGAAAAGGCCACGGCTAGTGTGGACTCCACAGCTGCACAAGCGCTTTGTGGATGCAGTGGGACACCTAGGCATCAAGAATGCAGTGCCAAAAACCATCATGCAGCTTATGAATGTAGAGGGTTTGACAAGGGAGAATGTTGCCTCTCATTTGCAGAAGTATAGATTGTATTTGAAGCGGATGCAGGGACTTTCATCGGAAGGTCCTTCAGCATCTGACCATCTGTTTGCTTCTACTCCAATACCCCCCAATCTCAGTGGCCCACATTACATGCCTAACCACAGGGATGATGTAGGCCCTTCACCATTTGCATCACCAAATGTTCCCATTCCTTACACGGCAATAGCACCATATCCAATGGGCCCAGGTCATTATGGGGGGTATGAGCAATATCCTTACAGTGCTGTTGGAAGGGGTTTACAACAGCAGTCTCCTCAAGGTGACCACAGAGAGCACATGATGGACAACAGAAATCATCAGAATCACAGCCATAACTACAATCACAACCACAATCAACCAAGTTCGCCCCCTCAGCGTATTCTCACTTTGTTCCCAACAAGCTCTCACTGATTTCAGTAACACTCTGTCTCTTTAAGTGGACAGTTGCAGCAACATATCAAAAGTGGTCACTGGCTTCCAACCTAGATTGTGTACGAGTTAGGGCTCTGTGACGAACCCTTAAATGCATGGTGGTGTCCCATTTTGACAGGACTATCTGGAAGTTGATTTCTCATGTAACAAAAAACCCTTGCCCTGGATGCAGTATCTTCATGACTGAGGAAGACTGCGTATTTTACAACGTGATGGAAATAGCAAGGGGCAATGGGCGCTCCAACCTCAAGAAATCTAGTGTACAGGCAAGCAAGACAATTTGATGGCTGTGTGGAAATTTGAGCCATTAACTGGATTTTAACTGAGCTAGGATGTCATGTCAGTAGAGGGCACTGTGGAAATTAGAGTAGTGAAATAAAAATTCAATTCAATTTTTCTTAAGCTGGAATTTGAAAGCATCCTTCTGCTACCTTAGTCTAAACTGTGGTGAAGTTCACATTGAAGAGTGTAAGTAGTGATTTTGGTCTATCAAGTCCAAAATTATGAGACGCTCAAAGGCTGTATTGCTAAAATTTGCTTACTCAGAGGGTGCCATGTGTGCTTGTCAATTTTGCTGCCAATGATCAACTAGATTTATTATAATTGCTATTGCATAGTTGCATTTGCTAGTGTTATTTTGGTCCCTGCTACATGTCTTGCAAACCTGTTGTACAATTTATCAATGTTCATACTATATATAAAGGCATTTGCAATAATTCATGTCCTTTCTGATTCCTTCCTTTTGTGTCTCTCCAAGATGTTTCATCATGGTTCCATATTATCTTTCATCCTGGTGTTATGCCATGTATTCTCAGAGTGCAATGGAGTTTCTGTTTCATGCAACCAGTTGGGTGAGGTAAACATCCTACTTCATCTCTTTGGAACCTAGGAATGATCTGCAAATTCAGTAGTTGTGCTGGCATCTTTGATGTTAAATTCATTTGCCCTCTTCTTCAGCATGCAGTGCAGTGAAGTTTTACTCCAAGATAGATGCCCTCCCATTTTACTGACTCCCATTGCTAAGAAATTGTTTCCATCTCTTGCAGACTGGCAGGTCAAGTGGGTAACAAAGGCAAAGCAAAAAATATGGCATTCTTGGTAAATTCCAAATTTCTTGTTCTCTTCTTCTTTCTTTTGAAAAGAAGCAATTGGCAACCCAATTTTACTTGTCCATTTCAAACCCACTCATTGACAAGATTTAGAGCTGCATTTACTTTTTTCTTTGCCATTAATAGACTAAAAATATCCAGACCATATCTTGACTAAATTCATGCAGGAAAGGACAAACTTTTTGCTATTACCAAGCTACAAATATCCAGACTGTATCTTCTGGACAACTTAAAATCCATGTGGGAGAGAGGAGGACTTGTCCTCCTTGAGGTTCTTCTGATCAAGGAGGAAAAAGACAAAAAAAAGTCACGCTCAAAGATCTGATGAACGCTGCCCTTGACTAAAGTGCCTGTCCTTCATCACTTCCTTGACTAAAGTGCCTCTCCTTCCTTCTTTTCAAACCCAACCCTTTTGATTTCAGGGAAGATTTGTTGATGGGACCCATTCTTTGGATTCTTTGAGAGGCTGATGGATCATTGATGAACTGAGTTACATGGGACCCATTCTTTGATTCTTGGAGTGGATGATAGACCATTGGAGTAGTAGAGTTGTACATGGGACCCATTCATTGATTCTCAGAGGGGATGATGTATCATCAGAATGCAGTTTCACATGGGAATATTCTTCCATTCTTAGAGGGGATGGTGGATCATTGATGAACTGAGCATTAATTGGCTGCCTGCTTATGCAGATATCACTCCCAGAATCCTCAGGCCAAAAGGCCCACAAAAATGTGTGCAGAATAGGTGGAATAGAATGACCTATTTCAACAACCAGCTTTTTGTATTAGGGATTGATTCATTCCTTTGTTTGATTCCTTTGTTGTGTCAGTTTATACATGAAGAAGAACAATGGCACTGAAGTTTTTGCCAATTACGTTGTATGAGGTAAGTATTTCTCTTTTGCCCTTATAGCTATTATCTCAAAAGCTTATTTTGATGAACAATTAGAAATTGCTTTATTCTTAGTTTTAAATTTATTCTAAAGAAAAATAAATGAAGAAATTGATAGTGGCTAAAGGATATTCCCCAAAAATGAGTTCTTTGAGTTTTAGTGTCTAAGAATCACACTTATTGGATCAAATCATTTGTGAGGTGTAGATTTGTGTGGGAAAGGGGGGGTCATTAGTCTAGATGCAGGTTTGCCAAATGGTTGGGATCTCAAGGATCAAAGGTTGGCATAAGTCATGACATAAAATGGTATGTTGTTGGGAACTTGGGGGTTTAAGATTTTACGTAAATGAATGCTTACATTAACTATAAAATATTGAAATGTTATATTTATTATAAATCTTTTTTTTGAAACATTTATATATTTTCACAATCTTTAATATTGTATAAATATCTATTCCCAATCTTTTAACATTTAGTTGACTTTGATTGTAATTATTTGTACAATCTTACAAGGCATCTTATGTTGTATCAATAGAAATTGACAAAATAGTCCAAATAGATTTCCACAACGTAAACATCTTCTGCCTTCCACCACCTTTTATTATCATACTCAAAATTAATGTTTTTTCTTTTGGTGAATTTGTGCAACCTAGCAACAAAAAAAAAAGGGTTAGCGAATCCAACAAAGGGATTTTTGAGATTTTTAAAAAACAATTTGCATATCTTGACAAAAAAAAACTTAAAAGTCACCAAATTTACACAATGGGTTCTTGTAGGTTGCTAAAACTAGGTACGATTCCAAAAAAGATTTACTAGTCCATTAGGATAGTCACCATTTGCTGCTAATTAATGTTGAGTATCTTAGCCAATGCACCTAATTGAGGAATTTGAAAAAAAAAAAACATTGTTCAAAATGTTTAATGAGTTTAATTGTTGGCATCATGCATTCAAATGGCCAACCTTTAAACATTTTTATACAATATTGAATGATTACAAATCACATTTTGGTTTATTGTCAAGTGCTTATCCCAAAATATTAGTTTTTTTTAGTTGTCATTTGTTGTTAGAATTTAGTTTAATGTGAATGGGGTTTAATTTTTGTAATTATTGGGGGTTTATGCTTTATTTTGTGCATGTTTTTATGTGTGTGATTCTATTAATTTGGATAGTTTTGAACATTGATATAACAATGCATATATCTTTCAAATCATTTGTAACATACTTGTGATGATAATGAATGACAATTGTTTTTTTACGAGTGCAACTAAATTTCAATCATCTCTATCCAACGAATGCTTCTTCTTAAAGAACATAATCAAATTGTGGTCACCCTTGTCCAAGGGATGATTACCTATGTTCAAGGAGTAACCATATATCTTTAAGAAGCAATCCTTAAACCCAACACAACGTCTTGCACACATCACTTGAAATATTTGTCCAAGATGCCATGTCAAAATTCAAATTTTTAAGCTTATGTGATTCCTTGAGTTTTATTGATCAATTGTCACATTTGAGCATACGCTTTTTACAAACTCTCATGGGTTTATCATGAAATGTTTGTAAGGTGTGAAGTTTTTCAATCTTGACTCTTTAATGGTTGGTTTGTAATTCTTTTAAAAGCTATGTAACAAGGTTAAAAACAAACAAAACCCCTTGTCCACTCATGGAAAGAATGTTAGGAATGACAATTAACATGGAAGGAGATGTGGTTCTAGCTAAGGAATGCCTACTTGATGTAACTACACTAGTAGTGAAGAAGTTCATCATTGTGTAATAAAAAAATAATTGGGCAATCAATAGTGACACCAATCCTTAATTTCAACTTCATAAACTTGACAAAATTCATGGTAATCATCCATTGCTAGCCCTTTTAAATGTTAAAATAAACCTTTCCAATTTAGAAAAGGAATAAACAACTAGGGATTTTATAATTATTGCATATCATACCATGTGTGAAACTCTTGAATATTGGTAGAGTCCCTTGGAAGCACCATACGCATCTTTCATGTCCCATAATAGTGTAGAAATTAGGTGTGAAAATAAATTTGTTTTTGAATATGAGGAATGTCCCTCAAATGATGTTATAGGTGACATGGGTGGTTTGAATTTCACCCCCATCTAATAAATCTATTGATGAACTTGCTCTCTATATTTGAACCATGTGTTATCTCCATGGTGAACCCTACCCCTAACTTGGATGTTTAGACTTTAAGTTTAGATATTCACACCCTAAAACCAATAAAACCAAAGGTTGTTACACCTATGGGTTGGTGTTAAACCTAACGAGATGTTGAACACGTTGCGGTTTAACTCATAAATTAAAATGTCTCGATCATAAACTTATAAATGTTACACATGTATGGTTAAAGCACATGCATTCACCAACAAATTCCATAAAATTAAATGTACTTGGGGCTACATAATTACGGAAACAACAATTATGATCTATCGATCATCAATTTGATCTTACCATCACAAGGATTTATTAATCGTCACTCTAATTTTACAGCAATGACAATAAACAACACCACATAAATTACAACCTACCTTCCATTAAACCTTAATATTTGTGTGTGAACAATTTAGGTGTCAAGCAAAACATATTTTGTAATCAAGATTGGGTTGTGGTTTTTTTCATGTTTGGCCATTAACCACACCAATCATAACCTTTGGGTTCATTACAACAATTAGTACATGTGGGAAAACACATAACCTTTCACCCATGGTTTTTTATTAAATAATATGCATAGGTTTTCAAAAGGTTACCACATGAACACATGTTTGCTTTGTGATGTTCGTCAGAAACACACAATTCAAGAATCCCTTTTACCCATTGAAAAGAAATAACAACCCAAGAAATGTATAAACAAAAAATATGTGCAATCCCAACAACACAAAATGGGATAATTATTTGTGCAACACAACTTCCATTTGTTGTAATTTTCATTCAAAAATTACAATGAGAATTCAAATACCATAGGACCTTTATCATTTCAACCTAAATTAAATTAATTTTCATTTTGCCGAACTTTGAAATTTTATTTATTATTTTTGCTAAAATTTTAATAAAATCAAAAATTCAATAGTCAAGTTTTGAATCATGGACCTTCCATAATAATGATTTAAAACTAAGGTAGTTTAGACACATTAAATTGTTCCACATCATTGACAAGACCTTGTTTATTATGTTTTTTAACCATCACCTACCAATTTTTTTAGAATTAAAAAACCAAGTGCTAAACTTAAAATTTCAAATTTACAATATTTTATGAATTTGTCGATGGTGTGACACTTCACCAACACCAAATCAATACAAGTTTACAAACCAACATTTATGAAGTTCAATATCATATTATTATTTATAACATTGCAACTGAAATATTATTAGTTCCCTCAACAACTTGAATTACATCAACACCAAATCAACATCCTACTAAAAAAAACCATTTGCGATATTCAACAATTATATAGTTATATATTAAACCCATTCATAAATTTATAAAATCTAGTAACATCATATATATGTGTTCAATACTGCATTAAAAAATTTCCAAGAAAATTGGAAAATTATAAACAATTATCAAAATTTTAAAATTCATATGTATTTAAGAAAATCCCAAAAAAACCATCCATACACAAAAAAAAATACAAAACATGAACTCAAAATTGATGTCAAAATATTATCCTTTTGGTTTTTTCTTATGCATGTTAAACATGTAGTTTAAAAATGATTACTTCATTAGTAATGGGCAAAAAAAATTGATTACATGATTATATTAAATGTTTTATACTCATTTTGAACAAATTTGGTCAAGTAAAATGATAAGAAATCCACATCATATTTGAAAATGATAATCTAATTTTTAGACAACTTTTCAAATTTAATGAAGTGGAAAGGGCCTTGGTTTAGGCTTGAATAATGTAATTGTTGGATGTTGGGTTAGTAGAATTGTCCATGGGTGAATATGATTTAATAACAGTAATACCAACCAAAAAATATCTATTTTTGATAATTGAATTTATCATCATATGTGTGGAGACTAACATTTGTGGAAAAAATAAATACACTTGAACAAATATGTCATGTCTTTATCAAAAGAAATTTTCAATGCCCTTGTGGAAATCAAGGTGTTTAACATTTTGGATTTGTGTTTTGGCTACCATTAGTTGCCATTGAAAGAAGGTGACAAAGTTAAAAGAACATTTTAAGGGATTGATCCTAATGGGAAATATTATTTGTATCAATGATAATTTTTGCCATTTGGTTTGAAAAACACATTTACAAAATTTGAAAAGTCATGGATAAAGTTTTGGTTTAAAAGGCTAAGGTTAAAGCCATCTCATAAGTGTTTCAACCATTAAATGTTAGTTGATTACAAACCTTCTCGGGCTTGTATAATAATTATTAAAATATTTAATAACATTGCTAAACTTTTAAACCAATTAAAAAATATTGACTTGAAATACATTTAAGGTGAGGCATAAGAACATGGCACCTTTTAAGGGTTAAAAACCTAGTTCATTTACCTCTCATTTTGTGACAATTCATATAAGAAAAAAATTATTAACTACACATTGACTAGAGTATTTTAAAATTAGGGGTCATGTTTATTCAACTTAATGATGATGGTCAAAAGTTTGTGGTGGCATATGCCAATTGATCTAACAATAAGACAAACACAAAATATGAAGGGGTGTGTTTTTATAACAACCCTTCAAAAAATGGTAGGGTACAAACTAGAGAACGTAGTGGACCGCAAATGAACATGCAACATTGGACCTAAGAACTATAAATTGTAAATTTTGTATTGAACTAAAAGTTGTTAATTTAATATTGTGATGCATTAGGAAAGCACAAGAGGGAAGTAAGAAGACGATTAGGGCAAATAAAGGATAGATTATGAAAAAATGGATTATAAAAGATGGAGAATAAGAAATTTAAAAAAAAAAAAACCTATAAAGACAAGTGTTAGACCTTTTTATGCTATAGTCGTGCGCAAAAACTATGGAGATGTAAAGTTGTTTTGTATGAGGCTTAAGCACTATTGATGTGATTATATTTGTATTTGGTTGAAAATGTGGTTAATGACAATAAATAACATAATCGACATTAGGTTAGTTTGTTAAAAAGAAAATGTATAAAAGGCCACATATGCGGATTGTGTTTTCTTTCAAGGACCTCTCTATTTGGGGAAACCAATCCACTAAAGGGCTAAATTAGGAGGGTTCCCTTTTGAAGTGTTTTTTAAAAAATAAAAATTGTGACATAGCTGGATTATGAAAACTAGGCAATTGGGGAAATCAATTGAAAGTTGTAATAACCTTGTTGTTTAGGTGGTTTCATTATTCAAATGTTATTTTTATGGTAGCCCATTTATGTTGATTACAAATCATTGGCCTTTGAAATTTGATAGAATTAAATAATCTTATAGGAAAGTTAGATAAGTGGGCATTTCATATCTTGCATGCATATGATTATGACATTGTTCATAGGGTTGGTAAGGTTAATTGGAATGTTGATGGATTAATTTGAAGCCCAAGTTGTAATGAAGAGGATCCTATTGAAACTTGTTGCCACAATGGTGTAGATTTGGAAGTAATATTAAAATGACACATTTTAACATACTTATGTACCATGTTGAGGTGTTTTGAAGTTGTATTCCAAATTAACATGGGTAATGAAGATTCCCATGATACAAACATTGAGTCAAAAATCTATGCTTTGGACATATATGATGGTGCACATGTTATCACATATTTATAAACATGTAAAGTCCAAATTGAATTGATTGTGAATTCTTTGAGTGATCTCCTTTTATGGGTACGAATAAACAAACAAGTGCAAATAGTGCCTTGCTTAAAACAATGTGAAGGCCTTGTAAAACATGTTCACAAAAGTTAAGCCATTTTGGGGCTCAATGGACTTACAACTTGCTTTAGGCATAAAATTGATGGTGAAGGATGCAACTTCAAGTTCAATAATTTGTTTCTTGATGTGTGGTATGTACCATGTGTGATTGAATCCAAACATTATTTAATGCACCTACACTTCATTTATGGCCTTTGCCCATCATGAAGATTGGTTATCATTAGAATTTAAATTTTGTTAGTCCATTAAATTTGATAGTGTGAACATAATCAATATGTCTTAGTTATGATTAAACACTTATCAAAATGGTTAAAATCTAATGTCATTGTTAAATTGTAATGATGTAAGAGTAGCCTATGCATTTTTAGACATGGTGTTTAACAAATTTCATGTTTCAATTGAATTAATCATTGACCAAGGTAAGGAATTTTGTGAAGAGTTTCAAAAATTGTTTAAGGGAAAAAAAATTGATCATTGCACAACTTCAAAAAACCATCTTGAGGTAAACAAGTTAGCTAAATAGATGGTGTAAACCAATGTTGGGTGGGTACCAAAAATCTGCCAAGTTTCAAATCGGTTTTTAGTTTAATTTTCAATTTGAAAACCAATTGTTCTCATTTTGCATAAGACTTGACATTTTGAAATTCGGCTAGGTATCATGAAAGCTCAAACTTAATACCTATGGAGGTTATCAAATGATCCGTCAATGTTGGTTTTCATGCTTATATAGGTTTATTAAAACCCAAATAAGTAATCACCTACTCGTCATCATTACAAGGTTTGAATCCAAGCTTTTCTAGACATCAAGTAAAAAACATTAACCATTACTTCACAATCTTTCATGTGGGCAAAAGAAGTTGAACTTTAAATTTAAAATTCACACATATCAATGGCCTTAACTTTAAAACCATTAGGATGAATGAACATTAAATTAAAATAGTCATATGCATTATTTCATATAATTAAGTGTGACTTTATGGTTAATACTTAAGTTTACTTTGAAAAGATCTTGGGTTCAAATTTCATTTAAATGAAATTTGACCTACTTGAAAATTGGTTTGAAAATCAACAATTATCATTTTGATGATCATTTAAAAACCAACCAAGGTATAAGATTTTGAAAATTAATAATTCTAAAAACTAGATTGATTTTTTTTTAATTTTTACAAAAATCAATATTGTTAGTTTTTTCAAAAATATGAAAACCACCCAACATTTTTTGCAAACTATGAAACAAAGTTTATGGAAGTTGGGCTTCCAAAAGGCCATACTAGAATTTGGGACTTACAACTACCGTGATTAGCTATGGAGTATAGGATCACTTGATAGACTTTTCTTGCATTATTCTCATCATAATTTCTATTGTTCGGCCATGAACCCAAACTATTAGCCTTAATCCAACATGATGCAACAATAATAATCAATTTGGATGATCCAAATGTGTGGCTTTAGGCATGTGAACAATAAATGATTTTATTTGACATGTAATGTCAATGCTTATGGAAAATCTAACCATTGTTCAACACTAAAATATGTTTTTGTTATGCCATGATTTGAGGAGGTGATCATTGGTTTAAGTTTGTAAATTTGACTCGAGAAATTATGTGTACTTGTAACAAACAACATTGACTAAATTGGATGTGATTACAAAAATTTTGCATGTGTGAAAGGTGTTACTTTTGAAAGTGTTATTGTTGGAGGGTTGAAATGGTCAAACATGGAGGGCTTATATAGTTGTAGGCATCAATATGGTGACACACAACAATTATCAAAAGTGTCAATTTAGTTGCCCAATTAAATGTGTTTTAGCTTGGGACTAGTTTAGGTGTGAACTAAGTTTGAAATATTTCTTGTTTGGGATATAAGGCCATGATGTGTGATTCAAATCATTTCTAGTGATTCAAAATATTTGCAACAATTTGATTTAGATGTGATGCATCATTTAAGGTGGTTTGCATTATTTGGTTTACATGTGTGTGAGCAATGATAGTTGTAAATGCCAATATGCTGACACATGACAATATAATTTTTAAAAGAAATTGTTCAGTTGACATTAGTTTCCAACCCATCAACAACCAACATATATAAATAATGATTTGGATGATCTTTCAAAAGTTCCAGTGACCACCATTTCAATAGTTTGATTTTTTAAGATGTTAATGTTCCCACCATGTTAATAATGTTTTCACAAGTTCCAAAATGGTTCCCAATGATTTTTCCCAATGTGTTCCCCAAATTCCTAAAAGTAACACATTTTATTCCATAAAATTTGCCCAAAGTTGAAGTTTCATAACTTATAAAAACAAGCCAAAGAGAAACACCTCTATATTTCTTTTTCAAGACTATTCAATGTTTCAATTTTTTTGTAATATGGACCAATCAATGTGCCTCTTTACAACCCAGAAAAAATAAAATTCAAGAGGGTGCACCTTACCTCGTACTTGTCCTTTTGTATTAACCTTTTACATTTATGGTTAAAAATTGACAATTTAAATTATTTTGGTTTAACTTCTTGCAATTGAAACCTTCCAAAATTATTTCATTTAAAACAAAATTTTGCCAATAAAAAGGTTGAAACTATGCATTTGAAATAACAACCCCAAACTGTGTGGACATTACAAATAATGCACCTAAAATAACCACCCATATAAGTTTCCATATTTACAATATTAGAATTCTTAGTTTTTCAAATGGTCGAAGTTGGTTTATTAATGTATTTTGATTAATGGACATGTCCGTTTTGATTAAAAGCCCAAGGCATGTATTTTTTGACCAATCGACTTGATTAGAATGACCTATTTGATTAATACATATAGTCAAATTGGACAACCCTAATCAAAATGGTCAATGAGTTTTAGTCAAATGGGACATGTAGTCAAATTGAACATAAGAAATTGACATCATTAGTCAACATGACCAATGTTTTTAAATCAAATGGGACATCTTCTATTTATTACATACCTACTTCATACCTCCCACTTACAACCTACCTATTCACCCACTCACCTACTCACCTATTTACCTACTCACCCACCTACTACCTACCTACCTACCTACTTAACTATCTATCTAAATCCCTCATTGTTTTGTATTAATGTGTCCAAATAAACATGTGAAATAAAAAAAGTTGACAAAAGTTAAACACCTTTTGATGGTGAGGTCCATTGGTTAAATATTTGGTTTATCATTAGGGAGGTCAAAGATTCAAATCCTAATACTTACAATCTATGTACATGCTTAAGGGGCTAAGCAAGGTAGGTTAAATTAAATAAATTAAGTAAGCTATACTAGGTTAAGTTAAAGTAAGTCAAGTAAGATATGGTAGGTTATCAGAAATTTGACTAGTCAAATGTTTCGTACTTTACTAATCAGAAAGTTGAAATTGGCTTGTCCAAAATGATGGAATGGTATTTTGGGCACTTATCCAAATTGGGTATTTTTTAATTAAATTTTCCAATAAAAAAACCAATAATTCTACTAATGTTAGACAATGAATTCATAGAAGTAACCATAACCAGGCATGATTTTTCAAAATTCTATTTTCATATCTGACTTATAGCCAAATTTGGTTCATTCCTCTTTTGGATGATCACCAATCCACCTAAAGTAGAAAGGTTGGTCATCAAACACTTATTGTATTAAAGAACCCCAAATCCAAACACATCCTTTCATTGCTTTTGAAGTTCAAACAAATGTTGTAACCCTCCACTTGGTGTTTCCAACACCACAAAAATTGTTTAAATTCATAAATAAATGAACAAGATACACCCTTTGAAAATGAAAGGAGTAAATGTTCAATTATTGACTCATTAAAACAATTAACGTTTTAAAGCTAATTTTGTGGATTTTGCTTTATTATATATGGAGTTCAAAGAAGTTTTTGTAAAAGTTTCAATTGATGCATCCATATCTTTTTTAATTGTTCTCTTCTTTATGGAATTCAAAGAGGTTTTTGTAGAGTTTCAGTTGACACATCCATAGCTTTTTAAATCATTTATTATATATAGAGTTCAACAAGGTTTTGTAGAACTTCAATTGGCACTTCCATAATTTTTTAGATTGTTTAGAACAAACAAAAATTGAACAAGATATAAAATTTATATATGGATTTCAAAGAGGTTTTTGTTAAAGTTTCAATTGATGCATCTGTAGCTTTTTAAATTGTTCTCTTGCATATGGAGTTCAAAGAGGTTTTTTTTTTCATAGAGTTTCAATTGACACATTCATAGCTTTTCAAATCGTTTTATTGTATATGGAATTCAAAGAGGTTTTGTAGAGCTTCAATTGGCTAATCCATAATTTTTTAAATTGTTCAAAACGAACAAAAATATGAACAAGATAAAAGATTTGTATATGGAGTTAAAAAAAGGTTTTGTGAAGTTTTTCAGTTGCACATCAATAGCTTTAATAAATCATTCTATTGTATAGGGAGTTCAAAGATGTATTGTAGAGCTTCAATTGGCATACCCATAATTTTTTTAATTGTTCAAAATAAACAAAAATAAAGAGCAAGGTATAAGATTTGTATATGGAGTTCAAAGATGTTTTTGTAGAGCTTCAATTGCCAAATCCATAATTTTTTTAATTGTTCAAAATGGACAAAAAATGAGCAAGATATAAAGAATTGGAAGTGAGGGAGTTAAATTGTTTTTTTTTTTCCTTTGGACAAGCTCATCTTCTTCTTGCCTTTTTTTTTTTAGGGTTTAGGTTTTAGGGTTTAGAAATTGAAAGCAAATTATAGCCATGAGGTTTGCGAGATTGCTTCTGTGATTCTCTCTCACAGTTTTGCGAGGCTCCGCACGCGCGTGCGCGCGCAAGACTGCTCGCAAGCAAAGGAAAATACTAGTCTTAGCTGAGGATCCAGATGAAGAAGATCCAGCTGACTGGTGATTGCAGGTCCTTCTTCGCTGAGCTTCAAAGTTGCCTCCCTCCCCAAGAGATTTGTGATTCGTTACTGCACAGGATTTCTGACCAGCTCCCCAATACCTTAAGCGCCAGGAGACGGAATCATCGGAGAGCAAGAGAGCTCCCCACAGGTAGCAGCCCGAGACACATATCCAGAGCCACTGCTGGATCAGATCGTGTGGGATTACAGATCGTCTTGAGCTTTGTAAACACTCCGAGCACTTGAAGAAGAAGAAGAAGAAGAAGAAGGAGTGGTTTTAGAAGAAGTGCAATTGCAGTGCAACTCGTGTTGTGGAGAAATATTGTGCGATTTAAGAGCGCCCAGAAATCTTGGCATTTGTATGTACAGTACAAGAAGAATCAAAGAGGAAGGTGATGAGCTGAATTGCTTTGAGGAGAAGAAACAGGAGGAAGAAGTTGATAGAAGAGGGAGGGCTTTCAGGATTAGGGTTTGGAGCTCGCACGTTCAGAGTTGCTTACCTGAAGTATCACTGAAGCTGCTGCTGTTGTTGCATTTGCAAGTACAGTGTAAGAAGAATCAGAGATGAACTGAAATACTGTTGAGGTAGGAAACAGGAGGAAGAGGGTTGATAGAAGAGGACGGCTTTCAACATTAGGGTTTGAAGCTTTCGTATTCAGAAATGCTTCACACATGGGAATCAGAGCTTGAGATGTTTGCTTTTATGGAATGTGATGAAGTTCAGCAAATCTGATGCAAACATAGTCTTTGAGCTTGGAAGGTGGAATCACAATCCATCAATGAGGACGTTGGTGCATAAAAAGGGTCACTTGCATTCAGGATTAGGGATTTCACTGGTGCATCATCAGCATCAGGTTTACAAAAAGGTGGGCTTACTTTTCTTCTCACTGAAATCCATGGTTCAGGAAGATTTCTCTCAATGCTTTTGTGATAACCTGAAATCTGTGCTTTTGAACAAATTTTCTCAATGTTTTTCGTGATGAGCAATTACAGTTTGTGAAGATTTTGTAATAAGTCTCTACTTGGAAAGTACTTGCAGGAGTTGGCTGGAAGTCACTGGAAGCATTGTTTCTCTTCATCAGCATCATCATCATCAGACAGTCTTTCTTCCCTGGTTGATTCTTTTCAACAAAATCATTCTGGTAAGAGTTGAAGCTTAATCTCAAATGATTTTGAAGCACCTGTAGAACGCGCTTGCCATGTCCATGATGCATGGAAGAATGAGAGAAGGGCACCACATAATCAAGTAGTGGGTTTTTGCATTTTCCTTGTTTTCCCTTTTGTTTTTTGTGTTTACATTTGAGAAGGATTTGATGCAACAAATTTGTTTCTGCATTTCTGTTTTGCATATGATAAGGATTTGATGCAACAATTTTTTTTTGAATTTCTGTTTGATAAGGATTTAATGCAACAAGAAACTACTTGATGTTTGTGCAGCAAACACTGACTTGGTCACAGCTTCAGATGTTCAACAGGTCTACAAAGTGAACTTGCATGATCTCATAACTGCACTTTGTTGTCAGAACTTGGCATATTTTCAGTCAAATACACTGTGATCTCATAACTGCACTTTATTGTTCAAACTTGGCATGTTTTTTTAGTCAAATACACTGATGAAAGGATATGAAATGAGTTTTTTGAATCACTTTGCAGCATCGAATCTCAATGACTTTAGCCAGGTGCTACAGTACACTTTTCTCAATTGTGTTTTGGGAAATTTATCAGATGTTTGCAAAACACGATTTATCAGATATTAACTGGTGCAAGAATTGAATGGCATGACTTTGAGATCATTGTTGTTGAGAGTAATAAGCAAGACAAAAGTGGTGTTACTGAAAGTGAGTTTTTTCTTTTGTTGTGCATGTGGTTAGTGTGGTTATTATTCAACAAGCTCAGCAGAAGCTTACTGAGGTGCACAGGAACAATTTATGTAATGGCCACATAGTTTTTACCCTTGAGGTGCACAGAAACAATTTGCCCTCTGATATTGTTCATTGAAGACTTAAAATGTGAAATTGGGTGTTGAATTTGAATGTCAAATTTGCATGTTAGTGCAAGTTTTTCTGTTGTGTGGCTGGCAATTAGGGTTGGAATCCACAATTCCTTGAAGTACTATGATGTTCTTGTGCATACTATGATTGTTGTCAACTGGCAGAGTCATGTCACTCACCAATTCCCTAGATGGCTACTTGGTAAGTAGATGCATGTAGATGGTTAGTAAGGGCTAAAGTGTTGTTAGGTAGGTAGGTATGAGCACATCAACTGAGGTAATCATCATCATTAGGTAGGGAAGTGGATACCAATGGAAAAATGTCCACCCACCATCCATCCCTCATGGTGTGCTGGTGGCTCTTGGTTCAATCTCAGGCCAGACCATTCTTGAACTTGAATGAGATTTTCTTCTACAGTAAGAAAGTTGCAACAGATTTCAGTGACACAGTACACAAGAGAAATAGCTTGGTGACACAAGCAATGACTTCTGCAGCTCTAGTGGATGTTTTTGTTTAATGCCCAGTACGTTCTACTTTGGATGAAGTGCAACCTTCACATATTAGTGTGAAAATGGGTTTGTGCTAGTGTTGGGCAGTTCTTTACTTTTATGAACTTCTGATTCAGGTTTGGAAAAGAAATTGGAATTGTTTCAGTTCCAGCTCTGGTTCAGATTTCTAAATGTAAATTAGAAGGTTCCAGTTCTTTTTCCTAGATAGTTCTGGTTCTGAAAATCAGTCCCAATTCAGATCAGGTTAGTAAAATATCTACTGAACTGGGACTGATTTTCAGAATTGGAAATAAATTCTGCTTTTGCTTTACAGAAATGCATCAGATTCAGTAGTAGGGTAGATAGGCCAGTGAGCATACACCTAAAAACTAGAAATTGAATCCTCACACATTCTTCATCTGCTTCTGAAGCTGAAAGAACATTGGTAGCTACAGAAATTCAGTAAAGGAATGGGGAAGATAGGGGGTATTTGGTGTAGTGTGGTTCAATGTTTGGTGATGGTTGAATTTAAACAGGTTAGGATTTCAAGCTTAAAATCTTTGATCATTGCATCTTTTCCTTTGGAATACAAAGAAGTTTTGTAAAGCCTTAGTCGGTGCAGCCACTGGGTTTTAAATCACTCAAAACAGACAAAAATGAGGAAGCTATGGGGCTGGAACTGGAGAGGGGTCTAAAGTCTAGACCTATTCTTTCAAAAAAATTGAAGCAAACTATCACTTCTCCTCTTCCTGTGTTTTCTGTGTTGTTCCTTTACTTCTAACACTCAAAGAACATTTGTAGCCCTCTAGTTCGCACATCCAATGACACAATAATTGCTCAATTTGGTTAAGAAATGAGGAAGCTATTGGAAAGTGGTTGGAGATATGTACGTTTTTGGTGACGGGCGATTCTACCCTACCAAGGAGAGGCCCAAAAGGGCAGGCATGCTTCCTTCTGTATGTGTATTCCTCATGTAGTTCAATTCTGTAGAATGCAATAATAACTCTCATGAGAATTGAGAAATCTCCCACACTCATGATTAAGAAAACCAGAACAAGGTTCAAAATTTTCCTGCAGCATGGGGAAGAAAACAAAACATGGAGCTCTGCAGGAACTCCTGCCATAATGTTCATGTCAGCATGTGGTGAAAAATCTAGTAGAAAACTACTACTGCACCCTTCACAACATGAAACTCCCCCAACATGTATGTATCCTGCATTCAACAGACTTTGTTGAAAAAAATGAGAATATATTTTGTGCATCCCTACATGAGCTCGAATGTAAACAACCCCTTTTGATCAACGAGTGCAATAGCATGATTTTATTTCAAACTATTATTCAATCTAAAACTAGCAAGCTTGCTTACTGAATTCAACAATCAATTGAAGACCATATGTTCCAAATGAATTGCTGCTAGAAAAAGGGAATAACTCCAGCACTCGTTTGTTTAATAGTGAAACTATTGGCTTCTGAAAAGTTATTTGTAGTCATTCTTGAACATATGCCTTCTAATTCTGAACCACAAGACAGATATAATGTTACTGTACCACTTGCCATTTTCTTGACTAAAACTAGCCACCATTTACTGTACTACATCATGTTAACTTGATTCCTTTGTTTCGTAGCTCTGACTTTTGGTTAATGTCTTGAACTATGTACACAAACACGGGGCTCCTTTCCGAGATTTGTAATTTCATGCCCCTGTAGACTCTAGATCCATGTTGTAGATTTAGCCCCACATGAGTACTAGTCTGGTAAGGACCTCAGGTACTACTGGTTTCATACAAGTTTTATACCAGTTTCAAGAGAAGGTAATGCACATACCCTCATAAAACAAGTGAAGGAGTTTACCAAACGTTGTGAGCATACCGTTCATAATGTGTATTGGCAGCACTCCACCATTCATCTGGAAAGCAAACTGAAACCTGATAGAATTCATCTGTCATGTTTCCTGTAGCATGAAAACATTGGAAACCAAACCAGACTAGAAGGTGTCATGTGGACATGAAGAAATTCACCAGACAATTTCTGAAAGGCAAATACAACCAAGGCATGCAAGAATTCCATGGCTTCTAAACTTCTCTTGCTTTTATGTAAAAAGATCCTGAACTAAAGTCTGGTTCTTTTATGGGTTGAACTTAAAAAGGGGCAGTGAGTCTCTTTCTTGAAAGACCAGGGCAAGAAGTGGAAAGAAGTGAAAAGGCAAGAAGAAAATAATCGCTTAACTGAAGAAACCCACTGAGCCAATAGACCCAACAGATGAGGGATCCTGCAACATCTAGGCAACCAAATGAGAATAAGAGTTGGGTTCAAAAACAGAGAGTCAGGAAGCCACTCACAATAATGAGCCACATTGTCAATGGCCTCAATCTATCACCAATTTTTGCTACCCAAAATGATACCTCTAATTTTGCATATCCTTATTTTCAACAACATTGCTCTGAACATGAACAGCTCTATTAAAGCCAAAGCAATTAGCCCAGAGGCCTACATACTTTAGGAGGCTTTATAGTATCAAGGGGATAACTGTAGAAATTTAATCATCTTTTCATTCCAATATACCTTTTGCTGTAGAGTACAAACTACCATGTGAGCTTTATTTTCAGGTCCTAGCCTTTCATTACTACTTCCTGGCATCTTCACAAAAAGGCAGAACACAAGTAGGCATTATTCTTATATTACAAACATGATTCGACAAAAGCACTTCCAAACAGTCACAGGAAGTGACCTTTGGAAGAGCAGGAAAAAGAGTAACCTTCAGTTATATGTGTGATAAATCTAGAACTCTGGGTGTCTGTCTAGTAGAAGCACTCCTGTGAGTGTGGACTCCCAGGCTACTACTGAAGGGCAATGCTGCAACTTTCACATAAATAACAGACTATCTACGTAACATAATGTAGAGGAAGTCTTGATTGGATGCTGCAGAATTTCAGTATTTGGCAACTCTGTGATGGGTTAGATTACAGTAAGAATGAGAGAAGCCCATGTGGCATCCAATCACTGCTCATGAATAGGATGTATGGGTACAGGGGAAATGTTCATGGGAACCTGCAAGCACGTAACATGCTTGTAACATGGTGCATAGACCAGGTTACCTAACCACATCTCGCAGATGCACTCGTCTATCAGTGTGTGGGTTGGTTGTGGATGACCCAGCAAGACTTGCAATGTGGCTCTCCCTAGTTTTCTATTTTACATCATCTGGACCCTGAATGTGCTCCAAAGCTCAAACCAAAGCCCCAGATTGTAGCTTGCTATGTGGACTGATCAAATACTTGACGCTCCTCCATGTCACTTAATTCACACGTTCAACCTTGGTAGCAGCTGCATGATAGCAGGCCCTAGAGTGAGCTGAGGCCACGAGAACAGCAACAATGTGCCAGACCCCAAGAAACTGAAGCTTTATCCCATTAAAGGAAATGCAAATGGATACCAATTTTTTTGGCAAAAGCCAAATCTTCACGTCACCCGCCTGTTGAAATATGACCCTAGCTTTGTGCAGAACCTTCCCTTCTTGGCCTTCTCTTCAGACAGAGTTTTTGATTGTAAGATGTCACCAAGTGATTCTAATGGCTTCCCCTCTGGAACAGGAAGGGAAGCAACATGATGGCCATCCCCACCAGACAATGGATGTAATGGATTGCTTTTCTGCAAAGTCTCAGGCGTTGGGCTGTTCACAAACACAAGCCCATCTCCAACAACATGAAGTGGGCATGCCATTTGTCCCCCATTGGTTCCACCAGGATGAGCATGAGTTCTCCACTCTCCTTGCGCACATTGAAGCATCTCTTCAATGGCAGATTTTGCTGACTCAGCATTCTCTGCTTCTTGAATTGCTTGTCTCAGTGCCACCCGAATCAACTCTACTTCATTTTGAGTCCCATCTAATTTCCTTAGCAGCTCCTGTTCACTTGCCTTCACTGCATCCACCTGTCCAGATCAAGTAATACCAGTTCTTGAGATTTCGACTTCAGGCTCTAATCCCCAATACAGCATTACAGCATTCAACCTCTCCCAATAACAAATGTTTCTCAGGAATGAAAAACAAGGCTGATCCTATAAACAGATCAAACTACTCTGAACTGGTTGGCCTTCAGAGGTTATGACCCACCTTAGCCATAGCTGCCAGCACACACTTATTCGCCAACTTGTGAGATTCTTGCACTCACCTTGTCAGTGCCTTGTACCCCTCCCGAGGCAGAGTTACTTCTGCTTCTTCTTTGCCTTCTGCATTAGTGCCTATGCTTTCTGTTGGGAATTTGGCCTGAAAATGTGTGCCAAACAAAGCTCACAATCAGTGTCCTAAAATCAGTTCATCTGAGCTTGCAACCCTACAATCTCATTTCTTGCATTTTGAAGATCTACAGCAGAGCTTCTGTACTGTAGCAGTTCAGCCTCCAGTCTGTTAATCTCTTGCTTCACACTTTCAAGGTTGGCAGCAGAGCCTCCATGTTGCTCTGTTAAAAACATTAGCTCTGCTTGCAGCTTAGCAACCTCAGCTCTTGCAATTTCCAGGTCTGCAGTCACATTCCCATGTTGAGCTGAAGAAGATGTTAACTGAGCTTGCAATTCCACAATCTCTTTCTGAGCTCTTTCAAGTTCAGCCTCCTGCTGAGTCCCCAACCCTATAACATCTCTTTCAGCTCTGCCTGGCTCAGCTTGTATGCCTGCTATGTGTTCCTGAGCTGCATTTCCCCTATCTATATTGCCCAAATCACTGCCTAACACTGCATCAAGCTGGGCCTGCCAGTCTGTGGCTTCCTCCCACAACTGCGAAGAATTGTGGGCTTCAATAGCAGCTGCATCCAACATAGCAGCAGTATGTTTTAATCGAGATTTGTCTTCTAATTGAACCCTCATCTCCACAAGTTCCCTCAAAACTTTAGCATTCTCACTTTCAGCAACAGATAGTGCGGTTTGTGACTCTGCTAGCTCTTCATGTGCAAGTAGCAATTTACTCTCCAATGTAGCTATCCTCTGTCATCAACACACCGAAAATGAAATAAAATTCAGAATAGTCTCCAGCGCCATCCATTTGAAGGTAAGACTGTGAATCAGCAACAAAGCAAATTCCACATATTTCACACCAAAAATTTGGAATCTGGGCTTCCAAAGAGCAGAAGCATGTACCTCTGCATTGTGGGATGGGGCATGTGGAGCCTGGTGGCCAACATAGCCTTGGTGGGAAGATGAGTGTGGTTGTGGGTATGTGCATGGCCTGTCTGTATGCAGTCTCCATACTCACTGCTGCCCTCACAGATGCAAACGGAGCTGAATTGTCAATCTCTGCTTTCTGTCGATCTGCCATTTGATCCCGTTCCACTCCTGCTGCTGCTTCTGCACCCATGGGCAGACCTGTATCATGATGTGAACCAACGAATAAGTACCCCAGCATTCCCATCCAGAAAAGAAATTATTGCACCACATTCAGAAACCTGCACAGAATTCTACTCATTCTGCTATTGGGTTTAGACAGTGGTTGCGATTTCTAGTCACAAATGGTAACCAGCTCTGGAAAACCCTGAACCTCATGAACCCTATGCTCACCTGCCAATCCCCAAACCTCGTAAAACATGTCCCCCCGCCCCTCTGTGTTTTCCCACGCGTTTTCAATTGCACGAATGGCAGCAGCACAGGGACAAGGAGAAAGGAACACTGACTTGAAGGAGGGTATCAAAGGCAGTTTGATGGCGCAAGAAAACCCTCGTCCTTGTCTTGTTGAGAAACCCTAAACATTGTATAAAAGAAGTACGAAACAGATATCCTTCCTCGAGCGAGGAAATCTCTCATACGCAAAACCACTTCTTATGAGTTTCATCGACAACATGTTCTCGAAACAGCCACATTCAACCCAAAGTGGCCAAAACGCCGAAGATCCCAGAACCATCCTTTCCTTTGCAGCAGCACTTCTGGTCCCAAACCCAAAACCCAAGTCGTTCTAGAAACCCGTTGCAGCAAAATGGACAAGAACACACACACACAAAAAGACCCGTCAACTAGAAAAACACGCCCCCACCAAAAAAAAACGCAAAAAAAACAGACAAAAGCAAACACACACTTCACAAAACAACTAGCTCAAAGAAATACAGAAATACACAGATAAGAGAAGGAGAGAGAACATGTAACAGCTAGTACACCTCGAGGAAAAAATGTGCACACTACATTTGAAAGGAGCCAGCATGAGGGGAGAAAACAAAAGCCCCAAAGGGGGGGAGCGGGGGGGTGGGGGAAACCCGACACTGAAGAGATTTTTTAGCAGATTTTGAAAGAAGAAAAGCGCAAAGAAGTGCAAATAGTTGATAGAAGAACCTGGAAGAGCGAGAAAAGGAAGAAAAGGAAACACAGTGAGCGAGAGAGAGAGAGAGAGAGAACCCGAGCGCAGGCAGCAAGGGACAACACTACAAAGCCAGGGGAGAGCGCTTCATTATGGATGATAGTGCTGAATACGTGGACAGAATTCGTGCTGGAAGAAGGAAGGAAACTCGGATGAGAAAATAACTGACGACGAGGACGACGAGGACGACGACTGACAGACAATGTAGAGAGTCGAATCTTACGAATTTGGTAGACTGACTAGTAAGTATCATTTTCATTGGCTTTGCCCTTCAGGGTAGAGACTAGAGACATTGTGATGAACCCACAAAAATGCACATGTTATACTCCCCCATCAAACTTCATGGTGCTTGTCATTTTGTGCTTTGCATGGTTTTGTGTAGAATCGCAAGATTTCATGTTTTTGATGTTCTATACATAGAACAAAAAAACATCAAACTTCATGTGGTTTGTCATTTTGTGCTTTGCATGGTTTTGTGTAGAATCGCAAGATTTCATGTTTTTGATGTTCTATACATAGAACAAAAAACATCAAACTTCATGTGGCTTGTCATTTTGTGCTTTGCATGGTTTTGTGTAGAATTGTAAGATTCATGTTTTGATGTTCTACATAGCACAAAAAGATCAAACTTCATGTGGCTTGTCATTTTGTGCTTTGCATGGTTTTGTGTAGAATCATAGGATTCATGTTTTGATGTTCTACATAGCACA
>Ga0116229_10002173_pt1 | contig 31469 bp, 32 predicted proteins | sample S1TSphgellanicum_3_FD_87313 | JGI IMG/M metagenome (GOLD analysis project Ga0116229, IMG submission 87313) | Host-associated microbial communities from peat moss isolated from Minnesota, USA - S1T2_Fc - Sphagnum magellanicum MG | ecosystem: Host-associated > Plants > Peat moss > Unclassified...
GCCCTGCCACTTGCCGAACTTGGATCCTACCATCATCACGTCGACTTGGATTCCTCCACTTGATTATCCATGTCAAGTATGTCAGAGGACGGACGATGCTGATTAGATGCTACTTTGTGACAACTGTAATGGTGGATACCATCTCTTCTACCTCAAGCCGGAGCTCACTCAAATTCCCGTCGACAATTGGTACTGTTCATCATGTTTTCCTACAGCACCTCGATTCCTACTCAGACCATGTCACGCTTTTCCCGGCTCGGGTCTGGGGGGGGGATACATGAGAATTTCATTTCAGCCTCCCTTGTGCATTGTGTATATATGTGTGTGCATGTATCTCTTTGATTAGTTTCTACCTTTAATTGGTTTTAGGCTGTTTGTTTAGTAGAGTTTCCTGCGGATTCACACCTTTATGACATTGTATGTCACGACACTACACGTCACGACAGAATACTTATCTTTGTTACATTTTGGAAAGGCCTCCTTGTGAGCATTTCAATGCTACATGGCTACTTGTGTTTTATATATTGAGTACTTGTTGGCTACTTGATCTTAACCATCTACTAGCTTCCGAAATCATTAAGTACGAATTTTTTTGTTTCCAAGTGTTTCATGCATGCTTGCCACATATTAAAAGTGGGCCATGTTTACTTGTGGTTACTTCAATTCTAGGTGTTATTTAGTTATGTTTAAGGCATTCACTTGCTACCTACTTGGTGTTGGTCATCTACTACATGACCAAGTTGGAAAGGATGATTTTGTATTTGTAAATGTTTCATGTTTACTTGCTACTTCTTACTAATGGCTATGGTCTTACTTGTGGTTACTCCAAAGTTAGGTGTTACATTGAGTATGTATGTTGTGTACACGTTGGTTACTTGTTGTTAGTTGTTTACTAAATGTTTAAGAGGTAACATATGATTTTGGTATATGAAGTGTTGTGTGCCTATTTGCTACTTGTTATAAATAGGCATGCCTACTTGCGGTTAGTTGAATGAAAATGTGGCTACTTGAAATATGTCTATTATGTACTTGTCTTGTTGGTTAAAGAAATGTAAGATGCTTATTGTAACATCTTTGGGATCATGTAGAAACTAGTTCAATTGATGGTTCAAGTTATAAATTCTACTTTTGTTGTTCCCACTATTTATACATACCATAACTAGACAAGTTTTTGATGGTGCATGTAATTTTCAATAAAATCCTTTGTTGTTAACATTCTTGGAGTATTACTTGTGGAACAATGGCTTGGAGAAACAAGTGGGAAACAACACTAAGTGTGAAGAGTTTCTTGGGGAGATTTGTTTGGAGAAGGAAATGGACATCATCCATTCAAAAGGATTGTTTGCCCAAGATGAGTGCTTGGAGGAACAAATTGAGCCCCTTGAATCACCTAGGTAAAAATCTTTGGAGAAACAACCGGAAAAGAACTTATTAGAAGTTGAACTATTTTGGGAGGAATGTTTGGCAAAGTAGAAAAATCTTCAAGTTTCACAAAGCAAAACACCTTCTTCCATTTTGGACACACTTGATGTCTTGGGCGTGAAGGACAAAGAGAACATCTAGCCAAACATATTTATAGGGTTTGGGTATGATGAATGTGAGTTTACCATCTTCCCATGCTAGGATTGAAATCAATAGTAGTTGTGCATACAATGCACTACTTGCAAATGAACTTCCCAACCTGAAAGAAACATAGCCATTACCTGAAAAGTAGGTTGATGAAATTCCAATGAAGTTTAATTTTGAACAATGATTTTACAAGAAATTTGTACATTTCCTACATAGAAAAATGTTGAATAGGACCCTAGAACCAAGACTATTTCTACAATGAGTGTACCATCAAAAGGAAAAGTTGCGCCCTATTTTGGCATTTGGTAAGGCAAGGATTTCTTCCATTGAGGAGGATGATGATAGGGTTGGTCATCCACATACAGGAAACATCAAAAAACTTGCACCAAAAAAAAAGGGAAGATGGTGAAGGCCTACTAGTTGATTATGCATTGAAGAAAGGTAGGTATGTTGGCACACGAGCTAATGCCTAATCTATGCGAATAAGCAGTCCAACTACCAATTAAAACAATTTTGGAAATGTATGAACTCGACGGATTTAATTTTTTATTTATCCATTAAAAGTAGGCCATTTCGCACCTTATAATGGATCATTTGGCACTTTATAAATTTTGGACTTTAATATGCTTACATGCTATATGGGTAACATTTTGGAGTAAAATAAGCTCGATAATCAAGGGTGAGATTTTGATTACAAAAAAACATTTTGTGTATGCCTTGGTTGATTGTCATAGAACCAGGTGCTCTAGAGTTAATTGCAATAAAAACACATGATTAAAGGGCAATTCAATTATATAATTTGTATTTTCATAGCAATTTTGACATTGATGGGTTTTACAAATGTTCTCATGTGTAGAATCTTGTGAGTTGCATGAACCTTTGGTTGGAAATAAAATGGGTTTCTTTTCTTTGTATTCCATATTCATTTCTCATGGAGTATTTTATTATGGGGTTGTAACCTTATGCTCCTAGGTATATTCACAGTATAAGGAACCATGGTGACCAAGGTCAAAGTCCTTACCAAGGATTCCATTTTACATGTGTCCTACATGTATTAGTCTATTAAATATCAAAACTATATTTTAAATGTAATTTTTGGGACTAGATATTAATATTGAAACCAAACATGATTCATATTATGATAAAAAATATATATTTTTGCATGAGGACCTAGATTATAATCAAATGGATAATCTTGTCTGTAACCATGATGATAAATTTTGAACTTTTTGACCATTAAAGATGTTCTAAATCAAAATCAACATTGTCAATTAAAAGGATTCAATACATGTGCATTTTAAAATATAAACACATGTGGCCCTTCTTATAAATTATATTAGAGCCCATAATTAATTTGAAAACATTTTATGAAGGTTTGAGTAACAAAAAACATGTTCACATTTTCTTCATGTAGTGTTGTATATATAAAACTGACCCAAATTTACCAATGACCTTAAATTGTATGTATCATTTTTCATGAAAATACAACATTGCCTTCCCTTAAACAACAAAATACATTTTGTAATTTAGGAAGTCTTTATAATTTTATGTTTTCAAAGGTGATAAACATGTTTAAATGCAAACAAAACACACCCAATTAAGGGCAATTTAGGGCATGCTTTTATGTTTTTTTTCATATTGGGCCCTTTGGTTCATCCATATATGGTCTTTTACAAATTTGGAGCATGAATGGTTAAGTTTAGCATAGGATTAAGGACAAATGAAATGAAAATCAATATTCAATTATAGACTTTCCACTACTTTATGACCACTAAAACAATTGGGAATCACACAAAATTCATTGGGATGAAATTTCATTAATAATAAAACATGGTGCAATAAACCTAATTACATTTTGATGTTTCAATCTTTTATAATGTTTTTTCAAAGTTAAGAACTATGGAAATTAAGGACAATCAACACAATCCTTGGTACATTATATTGTGAATGTACCCTCCTACTGGTAATAAGTTCTTTCAAACTATTATATTAACCTTACATGGTTGTTCAACCTTCCTAACCTAGCTCAATTAAATTTTTTGTGCAATATTTTTAGTATTTGATCTTTTGCCAAGAATTTAGATGCCCAAGAGGGTGTGACCTTGCTTTATTTTGAAAATGTAATATATGGTTGCATGATGTTGAGGTTTAGGGTTAAAATGTTGAAACATGAGGAAGTTGCACATTTTGAGATGTTGAGTTCCTTGGAGCAAAAAGTAGCATGGCAACAATAAGAGATCAAGTATGTTAAGGACTTGTCTTTGTGGAATTATTGGTATGTTTGGTTCACCAATGTGGGGCTTAAATTACATGCATTTATTCATCAATAGAATGGTGCATCCTTTCAAATCCATGCATTTCCAAACTCTTATTTGTCTAGCTCCCATCTTGCATCCTTAAGCCTCCAGTTTAGTCACACCACAAGGGCATAAAAGCTTTAAACCGTCACTATTCATATAGGACACTAGATTTTGTCTTTCAGTTAATAAGTCCATTGAGTTGTAATGCTAGTGTTAAAGATGGCGGTCCAAGCCTTGTGGGGTTGCAATTAGCCTTTCAAACTATTGTTTTTGAGGCCATTAAACTTCTGACATCTCTTTTTGTTAACCTCTCTTCAAGTTCACATATCAACCAACGATTTTGTTTTGTTTGCTACCTTCCCAATATTCATAATGCACATGTGCCCCTTCATGAGTACCCTTAGAAAATTCTTAGTTGCAATTTTTTGAAAGGCCATTTATAATAATAGTGCAAGTAGAAATTACTAATTTGTTCACTTCTACTCTCTATTGCCACCGTTTCTCAATAGTTATAGAAGATAATAAGATAAGATTGTAGGTTTTAGTCACTTGTTGAATTCCTTGGAATAAAAATACCTACTTGATATTTTGTAATGTCTGAAAGTAGTGCATGATTCGATCAACTAAACCTATATGCAATGAAAGTAGCAAATGTCTATTTAATGTAGTTCATTAATCCTACTTGGGAAGTCTTCTACTAGGCACAAATTCAATGACACACATGAAACTAGGAGGCAATTAGAAGAATTAATTATGGGCCATGTCTATACGTCATGTAAAGATATAACACCTAATTAGATTTGATCAACAAGATTATAATGTACATAACATATTACATATTGAATTGAAAAAAATTATAACAACAAATTACAAATTGACCCACAAGAATACAATAATAGATTATATATTGATTTGAAGGTTACAATAGTAGATTATATAGTAAATATAATATTTCAGGTATTTTAAAATTGCATGTGGGTTGAAAATTTTAAAACCTACATATAAGCCTTTGATCCCTTTGATTGATTTTTTTGCAAATTTGTTATAACATTAAAGAACAACAACAAGCTCCTCATTTTTATTTTAGAAATTATTTAAACTACAAAGTAATGAAGAAGGTACAATACTACATTACATGTACTTATCAAGAAGGTTATAGCAATAATTACATATTGAATGTTATAAAATTTCAGGACAACTTTGCCATTCTAGATGGTTTCAAAAAATTTAGGGATGTAAATTTGAAGCTTGAAGCTACACAACAAAAGTAGTGAATGTCTAAAAACTCCTTGCGCTCAGAAATTGATTACCAACCTATTACTTTGTCAAAAATGTTTTTGTATTTTTCAAAAGGTTGTTCAAAATAGATATGTACAAGATTATCTCTACAAAATTGCAAGCTATGCTATGCGTACCACTATTAGAAAATATGTGGATAGACCATCATACAAAACCACCCAATTTGACTTTGGGTGGTTTTTATATGGGACAAACCATTCATGCGTTCGTTGAATGGACATATTCCACTAGACTCCCGTTGAAGTGGCAATGTAGTGGGAGGTAACAATGGTTTAGGAATTTATTTTATTTTTTTGGAAAATTTAGCTTGAAATGTTTCCAAGCAGGGTTGAAAATTTCTTATTTCACCTTCTCAAACCACTTGGGTGGTTTTTCCTAGTGGTCATTTTAGGGTAACCACCTTACAAGGTGTTACATAGGAAGGTAGAGGGGTTTTGCACAACTATCTGTTAACTAACATCAATATTTGTTATTAAAATTGCTCTTGCAATTTTTTGCCATTAAAATACAAATTGCATACAAGAATTCACAACATTAACTAATGAAAACATATCACAATAAATTAACCCCTAATGTGCATGCCAACTACTAATCCTCTCCTTCTAATTCTAAACCATCATCTCGAGGTTGAACTATAGTTGCATTACTCATTGAACCTCATTAGTAGGCACCTCCTCCCTGAGCTTTTTGGATAAAACATTGTCATCATGGAGACCCCTAAGCCTTCCCTAACTAAATTTTCTTCTTCGGCTACACTGTGTGTTCTTAATGAAGGTTCAGCAACTTCAGCCACCACACATCTTGATCATGTCTCCTTTTGCAATACAATTTTCCACTCATCACTAGTAACTGTGTTTGGCACAAAGAACACTTGCATTCAAAAATAAGAACATGTATTAATTTTTGACAACAACATAATTGCCATTGTCTACTACCCCTTTTGTATTACCACATGTGTTAGAACTTGTGAAACCATTGATAAACCACCCAACCCAATCCACTAGCAAACCATCCAAACCATTAAAACCATGGACAAACCATAATTACATTAATTGATCTCTTAATGTTTTGTGTTTTATAGGTGTGGTTTTCTAGTGGAACTTCAAATATAGAGGTCAATACTTGAGAAACGGTTACAGGGAACACATATGGTTCCATCGTTGGCGAGAACCGACGTTGAAAGTTCACTTGCCAAAACCCATGTTCATCTTGACATATGGTCTTTGCATTGCCACGAAGGTTGGTGGGATTCATGAACATTTGAACAAAACCAAATGAAGCCCAAAATAATCCACAAGAAGGATTCCCTTTTAGGAGACCCGCATAATTCAAATTTGTAATTATTATATTTTGATTTCGCGTTGAACTTTGATTCGCTTGATGAAATATGCATGCAACTCCAAAATCATATGTCAAGTGTGTAGGCCTTGTAGTTTTAAGGTCCACTTAGAAATGGTTTCCATATGCCCACATCCTAGAGTATGTGTAGGTGATTCGACTAGGAAGGCATGATAATTGTACAAGCTCCTTGTCTATTGTAGCACCCACAACTACAAGATCCTTCATTCGAGCTTCTAACCACAAAATGCCAAGCATGCCTTACCCCTTGAACCTTGTTTTTTTTTGTCTTGTTTTGGTTTGTGAAATAAGAGGAAAAGTGAAAAGAAGAAGAATAAAAAAGATGAGAAGGAAAAGGAAAAGACAAGAAGAAAGGGAACAATTTGAAAAACAATAAGCATGTTTTCTTAGTTTTCTTCTTTTGATATAATGCACATCTTTGCTCACTACCCATCTTTGAAATTTGTCGATTTCAATAAAGACTAACTTTCCTATACCGGATAGACTCACAAGGATTCTTTTTCATTTTTTTTCTCTTTCCAATTCTAGTGTTTTCTTTTTCAATTTCGGTTTTGGTATTCTCCTTTTTAAAATAATTTTGGTGCTCCTATTTTCAATTTTAGTTTTGATTCCTTTCCTTTTTCTTTTTCCTTTCTTTCTGCCTTTTCCTCATAGCTCTCTACCTTTGCCTTTCTACTTACTCCTTGCTTATTTTTCATCCTTTATCTTGCTCCCATTACCATTCATGTTCTCAAACAATTTGGAGACAAAAGGGGCAAAAACAAAATGCACATGAAATGAAAAAAAATCAACAAGAAGTAATGAGAAGAAATGTTTTCCTTTTATAGGATTGAAATTGGAGGAAAAGTTCATTTCAATTTGTGACTATTAGGGCATTAGATACCCAAACATTCAAATTTAGTAGTTGAAAGCTAAAATAGTTAAATCAATTGGAAATCGAAACAATTCAATTAGTTTGAAATTGAAATGATAATTTCATTCAAATCTAAAATGGTTTCTATGATTGTTAGATAATGACGCGCTCCAAAGTCCCTTACTAGACCCTCTTGAGGGTCCAAGCACGTTGAATTGCGGAAAGTTGGGACTTGAGGGCCGCTCCCGACTTCCAGCACTAAAAGGGGGTAGAGGGTGTGCTAGAAGTCTCGAGATTAGACTAGGAAGAGGGACAAATATTATCTCATTCGAATTTGCATCTAAAACCAACCATAAGAGGGTTAGTTCACATTCGAGAACACCCTTGGGTGTTGGAACAAGCCACGAGCAATTGGACTCACTTGACTCACCACGGCCCGGACTCGAGAGAAGCCACCACCTTCCCCCATATAGTATTCTCTACAGCTCTTGGTGGAGGTTACATTCAAATGGCTCTTTTTCCCGGGACTCCCAAGGAGAAGTCCCGAAACTATCCCGGGTTGGAGTCTTGGGACTTTGGGGGCTCATATCTCCCGGCTCCAACCTCCGATTGGAGCGAGGTCTAAACCAAAGTTGTAGCTCTCCTCAAGAGCTTTCCAACGCCATGTCGTACTCCTTCTATAGACGTTGGGAAGAGGTCGATTCCCGACTTTTAGTGGTCGGGAGTCAAACTGCCAATTTGACTCCCAGCCCTTCTTTTGCCCATAACTTGGGCTTCAGATGTCCAAATGATACATGCGAGGCCATTTTGGGCATCTACACTTCAAGAACTTTCCATTGATATAATGAACACATCCATACGAGGTGTCTTGACCCTTGAACTCGAGCTCTGAGTTTTCGGGAGTCCCGGAGGACTCCAACTTCCCATTTTTGGGGGTGTGAGTTTCATCCTCACACTTATCCCAAAGTGGGGTTGCGACAGACAAGTTACACCTCCACAAAAAAAGACATTGGATGTTATATCACTTCATATTCCATCTATGGTTAAAATATCATGGATTCATTTTCATCCAAAAAGTTTCCACCTAGTTCCAGGAGATTTGCAAATATGGTCAAGAATCCATGGCTGTAGATTTTAAATTGACCAAATGGCTAACAAATTTGAATATTCCAAATTTGGTAATAGGTTTTAATTCTTCAAAATTGGGAACTGATTTTGGTTCCTTATAATTAAATTTAATTAATTCTAATTTTGCCTCCTTGGGATTTTCCTTCAATGTTGAAGAAATTTCACGTGGTATCCCGATTATGCCATCCCTTCCTTTTTCCACTTGAGCTTCCAATCCTTTAAGAATTGCTTCCAAAATTGATAAGGATTCAATTTGTTGATGTTGACCAAAATGGGGTTGGAATGAAATTTGTCCATTGTGACCCATAGAACACACGGATTAAAAATCAAAGCTCAAAAATAAAAAAACTTAACAAGTGGAAAAAAAAATTATTTCTCACCTTTTTATTTGAATTTCGCCAACTTGAAAGATGTCTCCACTCCCTTTGAAAAAAAAAAAAATCAATTTCATTTGCTCAATATATGGTTGATGATTCTTCCTCCCAAATTAACCTTGAATAAAAAAGATGTTTTTGCAAAAGTCATAAATGTTTGGGACATCTACTTAACCACAAATCCTTCTTTGATCCATTTTATCTTATAAAATAAAATCCTCTTTTTTCATCATTCAAGGCTTTAAATTAATTAATTATGTTGTGTACAATGTGCAATAATTGGTGCAAAGTGGAAGCTCATTGGACACTGACAACAAGAAAAGCCTACCCCGCTCATGAGGCCTAAATTTGTCTAATTTATTGTTAGTCAATTGAATGCAATATCTACATTTGAACTATTTTCAGCGATTGCCATTAATGTTGTGCAAGTGTTGGGTAGATAGGTAGGAGGGGAGGAGGGTAGGTAGATAAGAATGACGTGACAAGTTTAGGCGGGAAAAAGGTGTGTGGATCTAGTAGGTAGGTGAGAGGGGGTAGTTAGTTCTTAGTTGGTAGGTAGGTTCAAGAAGGTAGGCAATATGTAGTTGGGCAGATGATCTCAAAGTTGGGGAAAAAACAACCAACAAAATTACATATCGTAAAGGACATTGTGGTCATTTTTCATGAAGCTTTCCATCCATCCATCCATCCGTCCATCCCGTCATCCATCCATGGCACGAAGGAGATAATCATGTGGCAATTGATCTCATAGTGCAACACATCCGCACAAAGCTTGGCTAACATGATCTCCACAAAATCTATCCAAATGTTTATGTGATCCAATCCACCTTCTAGGTTTGTTCACACTTTGTTTACACTAAGTGTAGCAACAATGTGCAAAGACAAACAACATGTGAACCCAAACTACAAACTAACAAAACTTTTTTGGGTAGCTTCTGTGGAAAAATGGCCATTGCAAGCTAGATATTTTGTTGCGTCATCTGCATTACGATTATAGATTACAAAGTGCTAGCTCAGCTATTGTGATTGGGAAGTCCTTTTGAGCTTGTCTTTGAGTGCATTTGCAGATCCAAGGAATGCATACTCTCATTTGAGATTAGGAAACTACAACACATGATTTTGTATTCTATTCTGACCATCTCATATGCTTGGTATGTAATTCACATTAATTTTCATGTTGTGTTTAGATGCATCTTATGTTGGTATCAAACATCGTTTGCTCCAACTGCATCCCTATCCTTCTTTCCAAGTTACTCTTACACCTTGCATTTGCATTCAAGATCATTGTAGTATGCAACAATCCAAACAAGAAGCATGTTGATACAACTCCCTTCATTGACAACAATCGAGCTTCAATTGTTTCCAACATGATTCATCAATCATCCTTGGCAGAGGTGACAATTGCAGGCACGATAGGACCATGTGTATAGGCATTGCGACCACTATGCCGCCTGTGCGGGCCTGGCAATGATTTCTTTGCATAATGCACAAGAGTTCCAACAATGCTCTCAAGTCTAGTTCCTCTAGCTTCCAGACTAACAACCACTCTTTCAAGAAGTGGCAAGCTTAGAGTGGAAAAATCATCGTACCACCAATCTGTTCGAATTGCACGAGCACGAGCACTAATGCTGATTCCATTCCAAAGCACACTTCCACCAGGGCTTTGCAGCAAGCTCTGATGTTCAGGAATGGGCCAATTGACCAAGGAAGGATTAATACATGCTTTAACACAAACAGAATGGATGAGCTTCTCTACTATTCCTAGCTCCTCTACCTGTGGCATTGATGAGGAACAACTCTCAAGGGCTCGCACAAAGAACCATTTGCTGGAGAAAAGCTTATGTTTTCGTAATTAGGTTTCCATCTCCAAACTCATCGGTCATCTCCAAATACTTAGCCACACATTGCAGAGCCACAACATTTGTTGTAGTCAATTCCACCTTCATTTGGTAACAAAACTTGGTTGCAAGCTCAAAAGCTTCAGCACCTCTAGGGATGTCAACAAGTTGAATCTAACATCCAGATGACTCTTCATTGTTGTCCTCCTCTGACATCTCCTCCACCAACTTTGCCAATCTGCCACCCCTTGACACCAAGGGAAACTTGTGGAGATGAAATGTCATATGTTCTACTTTGATCTTGATGTCACTCGCAAGCCCTGATGTGCAAAACCAAGCTTGCCCTCTTCTTTGAAAAGCTTCAACTTTCGATCCCAGCTTCATGGACCCCATCATCAAAAGCAAGCAGGCAAGTTCCCTCCCAGTTCTCCCACTTTTGGTGCTTCTTCAACTTCACCCAATCCTCCAAGGATTCAACTTTGGCCAAATTCTCGCAGCACCCATTTCTTCTTCCCCCCCCCCTGCTGTTTTCTTTCTTTCTATGTTTCCAAATTACCTACTCCGTGCAAATGCTTCTTGAAGTGTTATTATGAATTTATGAATTTTCATTTTATGAACTCTTAATTTGAGGACTTTTGGGAAGCTGAAAATTGTATGGATAATTGCAGCATTTGCATTTTGAGTTTGTGGGTTAATCCAATTCCTTTGGATTTGTGGGATTGTTATTGATCAGGATATAAACATCCACGGGTGGGCATCATTCTTGCTTGCATCGCTGATGTTTATGCATGTAAAGGAAGTAAAAGCATTAGTGATATCATCATTACAAAGGTTAGTTGTGTAGTGCCAAGTTCCAACATGACCCGTCCATCCATCCGTCCCATCATCCATCCATGGCACGGAGGAAACAATCATTTAGCAATTGATCTCATAGTGTAACACATCCGCACAAAGCTTGGCTTGCATGACCTCCGCAAAATCTATCCAAATGTTTATGTGATCCAATCCACCTTCCAAGTTTGTTCATACTTTGTTTACACTGAGTGTAACAACAATGTGCAAAGACAAACAACATGTGAACCCAAACTACAAATTAACAAAGCTTTTTTGGGTAGCCTCTATGGTAAAATGACCATTGCAAGCTGGATACTTTGTTGTCTCATTTGCACTACAATTATAGATTGCAGAGTGCTAGTTCAGTTATTATGATTACGAAGTCCTTCTGAGCTTGTCTTTGAGTGCATTTGCAAATCCAAGGAATGCATACTCTCATTCGAGATCAAGAAACTACAACACAACACATGGTTTTGTATTCTATTCCGATCGTCTCATACGCTTGGTATGTAATTCACATTAATTTTCATGTTATGTTCAGATGCATCTTATGTTGGCATTACTTCATGTGTGTTATTAGGGTTTAGGGTTTATTGATATTTTTTTCTGACCTACTAAGGATTGGCAATGTTGATGGATTAGCTTGAATCCATTGAAAGTTGAAAGAGTTCTGATGATGACATTGTAATGATATATACTTGCAGGTGGTGGAACATGGCCTTGGTCATTTGCCCTTCACTAAAAAGCAAGTCATTACACCCATAGGTATAGTCTTTACTGTTGGGATAGTTGTGATGATGGCAATGGAAAAAAAATCCCTCCATCTCTCTATGATCTTTTTAGGGTTTAAGGTTTATGGGTGAGTACCCTCATAGATACAGTCTACAAGCTTTGAAGATTACCTGACTCCTTTGTTTTGATTATGGATCCAAGCTCTGTTTATGTTGGGGTGGATTTTTGCAAGTAGCTTTGTGGTGTCTCCATCATACGAAGGTAAAAAACAAAGATGCTTTGAGTTAGACATGATAGAAAAAACAAAGCTAGGTCTCCTACCAATTGCAGATGGACTACATCTATGGTTAGTGTCTAATCTAAGCTACATGGTGGTGCTAAAATGTGGAAAGGTAGTATTGGGATGATGGAACATGATCATTCGTTCTATGTTGCCTAAGTGATGTGGGTGTGCTGTGGGGGTGTTTTTTGGAAAATCATGTTCCACATATTAATGCTCCAGCATAATTCAATCAAGACATGTTAGAATCTGCACATGAATGTCACAATCACTTGTAGAGAGAACAACGTGCCATGCAATGTATAGAGTCAGTTGAGCCATTTGAAACACCACAAGAGCGAAGTAATCGTCTGTGTCGAGGACAACAAATCGTACAAACAAGCAGTAACACGTGCAGAACCTTTTTTTAACAATAACGCATTACAATTATTTGGAGATGAAGACACATAAGCCTTGGCACGACGGGATTGTGGAAAAATGGACATAATATGTGGATTCTGCAACGTGAAAATGTGGATTAAAGAACGATTGGCAAAATCGAGCAACAACAACCCACAATTTTCTCTATGTTACGAAAATGGCAAAGTTTTGTTGCCGAGTCTTCCTGCAACACCGCAAGAGCTGGAAGTTCTTTTAACTAGCAAAGAGATAAGTGTCGTTAAATTTCGAGATTAGATTCGCATGTACAATTCTGTGTTGACATTCATTTCGTTCGGTGCCAAGTTGATGAGTCGGTAACAAGAGGCACTGGACCGTACTCCTTTCGCATTCAAGGTGAGCTTTATCACAAAATTGGATCCTTGTGTCGTATCGAAAGATAGAATCCACAGTTTACATAGTTGTACATTCATGATACGGAGAGCGAATGTCAAAACCGCCATGCCATTATGCCATCATTTGATCCAACGACGTTGGATCGGTTGTTGACCATGATGTATAATATTAATCCTTATGTCGAAGTGTTCAAAATGGCAAAGGATATGATGGCAAAGGAAGGTGCTCCCACGGATCTAAATTTACGTCTCATTGCTTCTCGAACAAAAGATGCCCACCGGTACAATGTGCCGATGAAGTTACTGCATTGATGGCAGGAGATGGTTTTGAGGCTATAGATAGGCATGACGTCGTCGTTGCTCAACAAGCTGGCCTGTTTCAGCACATTTCTGAGCTACATGTGGGATACATGGCTTTACATTATCCGTTGCTATTTCCTTACGGTGAGGATGGATGGCATCTGAATATTCCATTCAATGGTGTTATTGTGCAGGATGTTGATGTGGATTTTATGAAGACCATGCGGAAGAATTTGAGCATCAAAGAAAACATTGCAATGTGATAATGGCGGAATTTTACGGTTATCGACTTCAACATCAAGACACTAATGGCATTGTGTTGCTTTGGGGTGGCTGATTGAGGCAGCAATACATTGTGGATGCTTATGTGGCTATTGAACAAAACTGCTTGAAGTATCTGCACTTGAATCAGAAAAAGCTTCGTGTAGATCTCTATCAAGGCCTTCAGGACGTCATTGTTGTAGGTGACAATAAGGTTAGTGCCATTGGACAGAGGATCATTCTGCCATCTTTTTTCATAAGAGGTCCAGGTCACATGGTTTAGAATTATCAAGATGCCATGGCAATTTGTAGATGGGCCCGTTGCCCGGATGCGTTTATTACATTCATTTGCAATCCCCAATGGCCTGAGATCAAGAGAGCGTTGCTGCTTGGACAACAACCTCAGGATCGACCGGATTTGGTAATTCGAGTGTTTAAAATCAAGCTGAAGGAGTTGATCAATGACATTCATAAGATGCATATTTTGGGATACACGATTGTGGGAATCTATGTCATTGAGTGTCAAAAGTGTGGGCTACCGCATGCACACATTCTCATCTTCTTTGCCGAAGACTACAAGCCACACACGGTCAAGGATGTAGATTGCATGATCAGTGCTAAACTTCCAAATCTAGAGACAAACAGGTTGGCCCACGAGACGGTTGCCAAATGCATGATGCATGGTCCATGTGGAGTTGTGTTTCCAAATGCCCCATGCATGGAAGATGGAAAATGAAAAAAAAATATCCACGCAAGTTCCAATCTGAAATGGTGATAGATGTAAACAAATATCCCATTTATTGACGCAAAGATACAAGGTGCACAATTTTGGTTCATGGCGTTGAATTGGACAATCGTTGGGTGGTACCGCACAATGTCTATTTGTTGACCAAATACGATGCGCACATCAACATTGAGGTCTGCAACAACATTTGTGTAATCAAATATCTGTTCAAATACGTTTATAAAGGACATGATCATACAACTGTAAAGATCTCATGCTAGAGCTACAATGCCACTGAAAGAAATGTGGTCGAAACCAATGAAATTAAAAAATATTTCGACTATCGTTATGTATCTGCATCGAAAGCAGCGTGGCGCATCTTCAAGTTTGATATGCATGAGCGGTTTCCTGCCATTGAGCATCTGCAATACCATTTGCCCAATCAACAAATGTGCTATTCAATGATGACGATGATGTGTAAGAAGTGGTAGTACGGTCAGCCATTTCCAGAACGATGTTGACGGAATGGTTCAAAACAAACCAAGAATCGGAAGCTACATAAAGCCTTACATTTGATCAATTCCCTTAGTAATGGGTGTGGAATCGGAAGTTGAAATGATGGATAATGCGTAAGAGAGGCTTTGCCATTGGTTACATGTATTATGCACACCTAACATTGGGTGAACATTATTATTTGCAGATGCTGTTGAACTGTGTCAAAGGTGCACATTCCTACAAACATTTGCAGACAGTGGATGGCACAGAGCACGACACATTCAAAGATGCATGCATTGTAATGGGTTTGCTTGTAGACGATAATGAATGGCATCAAGCCTTGGAAGAAGCTGGTTTTTGGGCTTTAGGACGATAGTTGCATGATATGTTTGCTTCCATGCTAATGTTTTGTGAGGTGACAAATCCCATACAACTATGGGATGCACATTGGGAGTCTTTGAACGATGACATTAAAACAATGACACGTTGTGAGCGTGATGATCTGGTCATTATCCTTTCTGAGGATGCATTGAAGGATCATGCATTGTATGAGATCGATCATGTTTTCATCCACAACAGACACCGCCTAGAAGATTTTCCAACACTTCCCAAGTCTAATTACATCCCTCCTGTTCATGGAGGAAACCGATTGGTCTAAGAAGAGCTGGTTTATGATCACCATTCATTGACCACAAATGTAGACAATGCAAAAGATAGGCTCAATGATGATCAGTGTAGCGCATACGAAACTATTTTGAATGCCGTGACAAACAAAGAGGGCAAACTGTTTTTTGTGCATGGCAGTGGTGGAACCGACAAAACATTTGTTTGGACAACGCTTTTGTCCCATCTACGAGGGCAAGGCAAAATCATGCTTGTAGTTGCTTCATCAAGAATTGCATCTTTATTGCTTCTAGGCGGCAGAACCGCCCATTCAAGATTCAAGATTCCAATTGATATCCACGATGAATTGACTTGCAACATCACACAACAGATGAAAGTGGCCAAGTTGGTGCGTAAAGCTGATCTGATCATTTGGGATGAACCACCGATGATGCATTGCCGAACTTTCAAAGCTATTGATCGGACCCTATGTGATTTGATGTAATTGGATGATGCACAGGCAACTGAGAAGATCTTTGGTGGGAAAACCGTGGTCCTTGGTGGGGATTTTCGACAGATCCTGCCTGTTGTTCCCAAGGGAGGATGAGAAGACATTGTCAGTGTTTCATTGCCTCAATTGCATCTTTGGCAACATATTACAATTCTTTGTCTTCATATCAACATGCGAGTCATGGCAGCCAATTCTAAAGAGTAGCAAGAATTTGCCAAATGGGTGTTGAATGTTGGAAACGGTAGTCTTTTTGCCATTGTAGAAGAAGGTGTCGATCCAGATTGGATCAAGATTTCGTCCCATATGAGGCTGCCAGTAGAAAGATTGTAGCTTAAGATGATTAATCCGAACCATCTATTTGGATCACCAACGCCACATTGGAGATGCCATGTATCTTATGCAACGCAGCATTTTGGCCCCCAAAAATACTAACGTTGATGAAGTCAATAATGCAATTTTTGAATTACTATCTGAAGAATTGCACACCTACCTAAATGCAGATTCTTTGGCTCCGACAAAAAAAAGTGCAAGTGCTATTGCAGGAGTTTCAATGGATTCATTGTATCTGGTGGAATTTCTGAACACTTTGCAATTTAGCAGTATTGCAAATCATAAGCTGGAACTCAAAGTGGGCGTGCCAATCCTTTTGTTACACAATTTCAATCAATCAATAGGATTGTGCAATGGTACGAGGTTGATTGTCAAGAGATTGGGTTAGCATGTCATTGAAGCGGAGATCATCATAGGGAACAATGTTGGCAAATGTGTGTTCATACCCCGCATCATCATGTCCCCTTCCGGGACTGATTGGCCATTTGTTTTGCATCGTCGTCAATTTCCTATTCGAGTGGCATTTGCGATGACAATCAACAAGAGTCAAGGTTAGACACTGAACAATGTTGGGATATATTTGCCATCTCCGGTCTTTTACCATGGTCAGCTGTATGTTGCTATCTCACGGGTCACAAGCAGTGCAAACATCAAAATTTTCAGCAGCCAAGGTCCCCATGAATACATGCGGAATGTGATATATAGAGAGGTTTTGGAAATGTAGTTTGTAGTTGTAATTTTGTAATATGTACCGTCAAATACACACACACCTGTGCATTAGGCACGGGTTCAAACTAGTAAAAACTAAAAGGAAGTCAGCATCAAAAAGGTCAACAGAGGTCAAAGCACATTCATACTCTAGATGAGAAATCCCACCCCATCCAGTGGACAGAACTCCCAACTGCTGCGCTGGTGGAGGCTAGTTCACGCTGGCCCAAAATTTTCTTTCTTTTCAAAATTTTCGGTTTTGAAGATAAATGGAACTGGGAACTCGGTTCCAAACATTGGAACCTGAACCTGGAATTGGGTTCCGACAAGAAATAATGCTCATATTCATGCATCTGGCGGGTCCTATTTCTATCACACAAGATACCAGAGTTTCAGAGAACGACTTCAAAAGCAAAAATCAGTTGCAGTTCCGTAATTAGAACAGCAGTATCGTATTAGGTGATAAGGTGAACAAGGCATCACAAACACGCTGGCCCTGCCAATAGATAAGATGTTGTACCTCTACTTACTGTGTCCACACTCTGAACACCAAAAAAATCCGTTCCAATCTAAACAGTTTAAACACTTTCGCCAAAGAAACCGGTTTACCTAATGTGAAACTGGTTCTAATACTGTAAAACTTCCAAAAGTTGGATAAAATGCGATAGTCCCTGTCCCTGTGGGGGCAGTGCACACGAAGGAAGAAGCGCTGAAGTCTGCCACGCGAGAAGCAGATCTACAGGCGATCTTCCACAAACCCTGGCAGGCAGAAAATCTCAACTTTTTGCTCCCGTCTGCCACTGTAGCTCCCCCTTCCGCCCTGCCCAGGAACTGCGGCGCTCCTTTTAGCACTCTGCCCGAGTTTCTCATGAGTCTCACCGGTGCTCTGACCTGCCTAGTTCTTGGGGTCACCATCCAGTGTTTTCTTCTCTGGCAAAATTTTGCCATTTTTTGACAAAGAAATTGAGAAAATTTTGAATTCTTTTGTTTTAAAGTGTAAATTCGACTAATTTTTTTGTTTCCCAAAAAATGAAAGAAAATAAAATAACGCCCATCCTCAATCTATTCTCTCACTGCACAGCATTCACGCAAGGTGTTTCTGGAATTTATTTATTTTTAAAACATTTTTTTTTGTCTTTCTTACATGGAACTATCTCAAGAGCCCAGTTTCCAAGTTGCAAAAACAAAATTTGATGCCAAAGTTAAGAGCTTTGTGTGGGTTTATGTAAGGTTGGGTTGGGAACAAAGAGAAGTTGATGGGAAGTTGATGTGAACAATGGGGAGTTGATGGAAACAATGGGAAGTTGATGGGAAGTTTATGTGAACAATGGGGAGTTGATGGAAATGGAAGGAATTTGATGGGAACTTGATAGGAACAAAAGGATTTTGATGAGTTATTGATGGGAACAAGAGGAAATTGGTGAGAACTGTTTGGGAACTTGATGAGAACAAAAAGATTTTGATGAGTCATTGATAGGAACAAGAGGAAATTGATGGGAACCTGATGGGACCAATGGGAACTTGATGGTAATTCAACCCCCATCCCTTTCAAAAAAATAAGAAACATCCCTTGTAGGCATGTTGGCACCCACCCAATTGGCCCTCCTCGCATGCTCTATCGTAAGGTTGTTTTTAGGGACAAGCTACTAGGATAGGTGTGGCCCGAGTATGGAATTTATTTCTAACAAATTGCCTAGGGCAGGGAGAGAAAATTACATGGACCAGCTAAAAGGTGGGCAGACTATGCATGCACAGCACATGATATCTGCCTGCCTCCCTTTCTGCCAGTGGGTTTCAAGGAGCAGGCAGGCAGAACCCAGGGTCTTCACAATCTTGTGAGCCACCAGCCACCAGTGCAGATATTGAGAATGCATTCCTTCACTCCGCATCTAAAAGTGTCCAGAGTACAATCTACATATTTAGCTTCACAGCTAATGTGAGTTCGATGGTATCCTCTCTGTATGTTACCTGTAGAGGACTCCAGGATCAATTTGATAAAGCCCTGGTAGAAGATCATGCAAAGTCCCTCCTTTTGAAAATGCAGAAGAAAATCAAGAGCTTTGCATGAAAACCATTAAGAATACCAGCAAAAAGATGTTTAAAGTAACACATATACAAACTATGCAACACTTGTTAACCTAGAAATCAGTTAAGATGAGACCAGTGGTTTGATTGAAGAACATGTACCGTGTGGGGGTGACTTGGAACAATCAGGCTACAAGATCTACATCGTCATTTCTGAGCTATATGGGTAGCTTGTTTCAGACATGGAGAATGTGGGCCCTGCTCTCTAATGTACAACTTTGAAGTACACACTAGAGCACAAATGATGAATGCCTTTGAGTGGACTAATGTAGTGTGGATGTAGTGTGGTAACATGGTGCAACCTAAGGGCATGTAAGGATGAGTAATACCAAAGGACACTGCAGAAAAATGAACACTTGGCTGGAGAAGAACTCAATTAAAGAGTTAGAAGTGATAAACTCTTTCCCAAGCTTCTTCAATTGTCTGACCAGTGCTGCTTATTTGTGATGATGCCTATCCCAAGGATTTGTGAAATCCATGTCCAGTGGTAGAGAGGTCAAGATAGGCCTCCTCTGCATTATCAATTTCATCACCTGTACAAAGGACAAACCCATAGCAAAATCCCCTTATATTAACCCGTGATGTACACCAGAATTTGGAACCTAGTCATGACCATGACAAGGAGCCATATATAATCAATGGATTTGAGAACACTGCAAAAAGGATTCGTGCTACATCATGCGAAAAGACCCACAGACCATCTGTGCAACCCAAGACAATCTTTGCAAACCTGCAACTTGCATGGTCCTACTTGTTAGGTTTAGGATACAGCTACAAGAATGAGGCATTGCCAGTTGAAAGAGAACCTGTCATGCCTGGCCAAACATTTAATGAGCAATATGCAAACCTACTTTTGCGGCTCATTACTAGATCCCTGATGAAAGAAGTGTGGATAAACACCTGCCACCAGGTCTTGGTACAAGTGTAGTACCTGAAGGACAATCTGGAATGGGGAGGCCCTACAGCATCCATATTGTTGTACTGCAGTGGATCAACATCCAATCCATAGTCCATCAAAGGTCTTGATTCAAGCTCTTGGTCATGCTCCCATACAAATTCAGGTACTTCAACTTGCCCATCCTTGACAAAGTCACACAGAAATTCAAGCCTGTGGATGTAGACAACTTTAGAATAGAACCTGTAATTGGCAGTAACAGGAGAATGGTGAAAAACAACATCCACAAGTTCCAGTAAAGAAAACTAAGGAATTACTGTACATGAGGTTCTCCTCGCCTTGCATTATGCTTATAACATCTCCAGCCCTCCAGCCCTATAGAACCTAAGGCTGTAAGCTGAATATGAGAAGGATTTCCACCTCATCTTAACCTAATGCAGACATGCCTGAATGATAACCAATGAATAATATCCAGATAATCATAGAAACATCTACATTCCTAGCACCCCAATGCCTTGAATACATAGAACAGGATGGAAGTCATCACATACCCCTCACTTAGGAAGAACCGACCGAGGGTAGCAAGGAGCAATCTTGAGCGGATACCTGGATGGACAATATAGACTGCTTCAAGCCTAAGCTTGAGTGGTTGGGGCAGGGATTCATAGATTCTCCTCAATCTCAAGATCCCAGGGGAGTTGTCACCCGACTGCACACATGTATGGAAGTAAAGAATCACAATTGGCCCATCCTGTAATTCCTGATGTAGCTTACGGAGCATGTAAGCCTGCAATCTGTCCCCATCAATCACCCGTGCTGCTCTGCAGCACATCCTAGTCAAAGTTCATATCTCTTCTGCAGGAAGAAAGAATGACCCCGATCCACAGCCAAAGGAAATGACAACTGCTTTCTGGGGTTATGCATTGTGTCCTGCCCATTTTAGCACATTTATTAATATTTGGGAGGGAAAAGCAAGAAGTTGTTGGTTGTGGCAACTGTTTAATTGAGAGTATCTTCTTCCATGTAAGTACCATGAGTCAGAAGCTTGGTGCTTTAACACTATCATGAAGGCTTCAAGGATATTTGATTCATTTTGGCCTACAACTTTATAGTACATTTTTTGATCTTAATTTCAACATTCAAATTATCTGGATCTAGTTTCTGCTGTATACAACTCCATGAAACAGGCAGAATCTCCCACAATGCTTGTTAGATTGCACACACTTGCAAAGATGATGAAAGAATTAAGAATGACACAGGGTATCCTGAGACCCAAAAAAGAAAAACAAACGGCACCTCCTTATCCCTATCTTATTAACAAAAGAAACTCTTTCTGCAAGAAATACCTATTGGCATGGCTGAAAAATACATTCAGCAAAAGGTGTCATGCTCAAATCAAGAGTTCTTGGCACATCTTGCCAAAGTTTGTGCGCATGTCGGTATCCCACACTGTCCATAATAAAACATTCACACAGAACCTGCTGCAGCAATGACCATGAACATGTAGTGAATTTTCTACATGTGAAGCATCTAAAGATTCTCAATGGGAAGGAGAAAAGAGTTGAAGGTGGCAGGTACAGGGTAAGAGAGGTGTAATACAATTGAAGAGCTAAGTCCTTGTTTACAGTTTTGACCGGACCCACCATGATCCTCATTATCACTCTTGGGTGAATTTCATTGAGCTGAGGTGAGCATCTTCTTCAGCACCAAAGGCCATCGATGCATTTTGAGCAGCACTGTTCCATCAGCATGTTATCTCAATAGGACATTTTGTGTGGAACTCTTTGTTGGGAGAAGGTGTTGGAGGAGAGGATTTCTGTAATTAAGGCTGGAAGCTCCTACTATCTCCTTTGGGTTCTTCACGCTGCCTGAAAGGATAGTCTTTTGGTGGGCATGGCATCATGCAACCATTTTCAAGAGCTTGCTCCTTTTAGGTCCCTAGAGTGTAATCAACAGGCTCTCGTAAATGCAGTTTTGCTGCTTCCCTTTCCCTCTCGGTGATAAAATTGCTCTACTCCTCTTAGAAAACTGACGAAACGTAACAGCGTTCGGAAATCGGCCAACAAGAGATTCTTGACGGAAACGGAAAAGGGTTCTGGGTGGAAAATTTGGCAACCCTTGGTGTCATCTATTCTTGCAAACCTCCGAGACACATGAGCGGATTGAAAATCAGGAATCCAAGGATCCGTTACCGAAGCTGCCAACAACCCTTGCAACTTCACATCCTTGTCTACCACCTAGTCATTTACAATTTCTCGAAACCCAAACTGCGGAAACGAGAACTAAAGTCTTTAGAACACAAAGATATCAAGCATTCAAAGATTCTTGACAGAAAGTGGTGGTAGTATGGGTTCGTTAAGGTGTGTACCAGGTAAGAATTTGCCAACAATCCTTGCAATTTGGCGACCCTTGTTGTCAACCCCCTCCAACTGCAATACTTTAAGCTCCTCCAGATCGGCGAAGTCATCGTTCTCATACCCCGCCATGTCCAAGGCAATCAATACCAAAACACCTGTGATCTCACAATTTCTTGCCAACTCTCATGCTGCGAGTTGTAACTACGCAACCGAGGAGATCCAAATATACAGACATGTGGGGCACCGGAAGCGGGCCCCTTTAGTTACCTCCTAGGTCAGGAATTTAGGTTTGGGCTGAAGCTGCAAAGGTATTCACATTCTTTCTCCCGCAAATTTCCGACTCTTGCCCTGTTCTGTTGGGTTTTTTCTTCGTCGGTGGGGCTTCCCGGAGCTCTGGCGTCGTTACCTGTGTTGTTCTAGGAAGTCCGGGCGCTTCTGAGGAGTATCAGGATGCATATTTTTGTGAGATCCTGACGGGCAAGACCACCACCCTTGAAGTGGAGAGCAGCGACACTATCGACAATGTGAAGACCAAAATCCAGGACAAGGAAGACAGATCTCTGCATATTCTCTCTTTCTTGTCCTTTCTTCAAGTCTTTCTTTTTCTCTGTTTTCATAGACACGCATATCTATGGAAAACAAGCGACGTTTGGTGTGACCAAAGTCTCTGTTTCTTGTTTCGTTTCCTTAGCTTTCATGTTTCTCGGTTCTACATGCACAAGGCCTTGGAATTTCTTTTTTTGTGTGTGTCGTTGCAACGCGTTGGTTTTAAGTTTTTTTAGTTGGTTTGCAGCTAATTTAGCGTGCTTGCTGCTTACAGGAATTCCCCCTGATCAGCAGCGTCTCATTTTCGCCGTCAAGCAGCTCGAGGATGGCCGCACTCTGACGGATTACAATATTCAGAAAGGTTAGTCATCCCGTGATAGTTTCGGTCCTTAGTCTGTTACAAGTGCTGAATACTGAGAAAGAGATTTATGGGATAAGATGCAGGAAGGTGGAATAAATTTGAATCTTATCCTTTCTTTTTGTAGCACTTTTGAGGATGGAGTGGAATTTTGTTTGGTTCCAGCTTTCTGTGATTCTTGGTTGGGATTTCTGCAGAGTTGACCTTGCATCTGGTGTTGCAGCTGCAGAGGGGGAATCATTGAGCCCTCATTGATGGCTTTGGCGAGGAAGTACAACCAGGAGAAGATGATATGCCGCAAGTAGGTTTACTTGTTTTCTTTTCTTCCGGTAAAGTGGAGTCTATCTATTGCAATGAACTCCATTTTTGTTTGAATGTAGGAGTTCCTGCAGACTGGATACACTCATGGAAATTCACTAATGTTGAAGGTTGGAGGTCAAGGATAATAGAGAAGCAAACATGGGGAGTTTTTGGTGTAGGTTGAAAATTTTGGTGCAGCATGCATTGCACTTTCATCAGTTTGAAGAGCAAGTTCATAGGAATGGTCTTTTTAAACCCTTAACAAGTTTTCTGTGTTGAGGAGCTTTGCATCTTAACTGGTATGCAGAAATCTGAGGTGTAATAGGGCTACTAGTAATGAGAGCTGAACGCCTGTAAGCTTTGGAAAAATTACAATGAGAAAACTTACTCCTTGGAGTAAGTTTTTTTTCCAGGGCAACTTAGTCCTTTCCTCCTCAAGGGAAATTGCTCCCCAAGAAATTGGTCCCTTTTGCCCCTAGGGAAGTTGCTCTTTGAGGGAACTTAATCCCCTTTTCCCTTCTTGGGAAGTTGTTCCCTTTCTTCCTAGGGGAACATGGCTAGGGCTATCATTATGTCGGGAAATCCCTTTTTTCTTAGGGCACTTAACTTGAACAAATTGCCTACATGTTTCTTCTTTTTTAATCCATTTCATTTATGAAAGGACAAAATAATTTGAAAAGATGATTGAACTCTAAACCTTGTGGTTGAAAGAGGAGATCTAACTGGAAGATAATTTTTTTCCTTGAAAATATTTTGTAAGAAAGATAATTAAAGTGTTAATCATAGTTTGAATATAGTCAAAAAACTTAGAAAATATTTTTTCTTACTTAGCATGTCCTGCAATTGTGTCAAGACCACTGTGTAGCATGGAATTTGTTGCTCATGTTTAGTATATTCCCTTAGAGAAGGGAAGGGGGGTTTTCATGGGTGTATTTTGGTGGTGTCAAGTACAGAAAAAATTTAAGTTATTTTCACCAAGTAGTTACCTATTTTCTAGTAATAATCCAGTGTGACATGGAATTAAGGCGTAGGTGTCTAGCCAAGTAATTCATGAGTGGGTTGACTCTTTTAGCAGCATCAAAACATTTTTCCACCTTTTGTCTTTCATCATTCAATGGAGATGTGTGTTGGCTACTATTGCTTGTGTAAAATTATGGAGGTAGTGCACATTTATGGAGATGCAAAATATTTGAGATGTCTGGTTGTTTCTTTGTTGTTTTTTGAAATTGCAATTTGTTGTTTACCATCTATGTGTATGGTTGTTAGTAGAAAGCATGAATAACATTTAAGCATGAAGGCTAATGAGGCTAAACATACCTTCACTACTACGAAATTTTTGTGTTTTTCTTTGGTTTTTGCATCTTGTTATAAATGTTCTCAACAAACTAGGTCTTACATTCTTTTGGATTTCTGTCGCACCAAAAAAAAAAGACAACTTGTTGAGGCTGATGATAGGATATTTAAATTTGAAGACACAGGGAGATGATGAAAATCTCTAGGGGGTTTGAAAGCTTATCCAAATGATCCAAATGCTCAAGTTTGATACACTTGAATTGTTGTTATGTTCTTCATGTTTCTAGATGTTGAGAGGAAGCGAAACCTGCGGGCAGGAATGCAAACTTCGGGAGAAGATATGTCAAATGTCATCTGCATGTGCATGCATTTTCGAGTTTTCTATTGTAGACATAGTTGATGGGGCTATCTATCTTGTATAAGCTTCTTGGTACTCGTTGGGAATTGGCAAAAGCATGGGGTGTTGAGGGGACTTTTATCTATTTCAATTGACAAGATCTAGTGTTGTGAATGATTACAAATCTATGTTTCTAGGAGTATTGGGGATATTGACAACTTAGAATCTTATTAAGGTGTAAAGGTTGATAAGGTTTGGAACTCGACAACTTAGAATCTGGTTAGGGTTTAGAGTCAATTAAGGGGTGGAGCTCAACAACTTTGAATCTGATTAGGGTTTTAAGTCAATTAAGGTTTGGAGCTCGACAACTTAGAATCTTATTAGGGTTTAAAGGTCAATTAGGGTTTAATGTTTCAGGGGTTAGAACTCAAGAACTTAAAATCTGATTAGGGTTTAGAGTCGATTAAGGTGTGGAGCTCAACAACTTAGAATCTGATTAGGGTTTTTAAGTCAATTAGGGTTTGGAGCTTGACAACTTAGAATCTTATTAGGGTTTAAAGGTTGATTAGGGTTTAAAGTTTCAAGGTTTGGAACTCAACAACTTAGAATCTAATCAGGGTTTGAAGCTTGAGAATTTAGAATCTTATTAGAGTTTCTAATCTGATTATGGTTTGGAGCTTAACAATGACTACAACTTCCCCGCATCATCGATCGGTTGTTTTCTGTACTCAGATTTTAATGATCTATGCGAACTGCTACTCATAGATTAGAGTTCGGTGACAACAATTCCCTCCCCCCTGCCACCCGACTTCCTTTTTGTATGATCAAGGGTATGACGTCTGCTGAAGAAGATCTTCAATGGCCCAGTTTTCCAGTGATGGTAAAAAACTCATGGCTAGTGAAGCCTAGCAGCTGCAACAGCAGCAGCAGCAGCAAGCTACTATTGCAAAGGAGAGACACTCCTGACAAAATTGTTGATGGAGAATTTTTATATGTTGATGATGCTCCTCAATGTAAGAAGAAGAAGAAGAAGATGCCCCTCACTGGATTCGACATCTGTAGGCTCAGAGTTGGATTCATGGAGCGAATTCTCGTCTTTGAGCCTACTACTACTGGTGGGGAAGAAGAAGAAGATCATGAACTTAGATCATTCGAGCCACTCAGTGTCAGACTTAGGGAAAGCCTCGCAAAAGCTTTGGAATATTGCCACCCACTTGCAGGTACTAACCCTAGATCCAACTGATGAAGAATGCAAGAACTCTGGCTGAAATGAATGAAGATTTGATGTCTCATGGTTTGTTTTTTTTTTTGTTGTTGTAGGGAGATTGATGCAAGAAGAAGATGGGACTTTTGCTATTAATTGTGATGACTCAGGAGTACTATTTGTTGAGGCATCATCTCCTATCTCTGTTGGGGAGCTTCAAGATGATAGGTTGCTTCATTCCTATGAAAACTTCTGCCCACTTGATCGCTCCAACATCCCAGAGATTGGTGGTTTGTTAGATGTTCTTCCCCTCTTTGCTGCACAGGTTTGAATTCCTAAAGCTCCTGAAAAAATCTCTGAAATGTGGTTTGGCCTAAATTATGCAAGTCTCTCGGATTTGTGGGGTTGGATTCTCTTGATTCTATGGTCGGATTCTCTTTGATTCCCTATGATGGTCTGCCTGCACTTTGATGCAAATTTCTTTTTTCTCTCTATGTTTTTAAAGACCAATTGCAGAGATAACTATTGAAGAGTGAGTGCAGCTCACGACGTTCAACAATGGGGGATATGCACTCGGGATCATGTTCTGTCATGCCATTGCCGATGGACCATGTGCTTGGCAGTTTGTAAGTTCATGGGCTCAAGTTTGTCGAGGCGTGAAACAAGCCTCCCATTGTTGTTTTGATTTTAGCTCACGCACAAATGTCATTGATTTAAAGCTGCACAGTGGCAACTTGGAAATGACAACACTCATGGAACTTCCACAAACATGGAAGAAACACAAGTTGCTACCACATGACATCTTGGTGTGTCATGTGCCACTGACCAGACCAACTGCATCAAAACATTTGTTCCTAAGAATTCACCCGGATCTTGTCAAGAAACTCAAGTCTCAACTAGCTAAAGAAGAAGATGATCAGGACACACATACGGATGGGAAAGTTGCAACAAGATTCAGCTCTTATGTAGTGATCTCTGCGTTGTTATGGCGAGCTAGTCTTCGAGCCAGAAACATTCCAGATTTGCAAGATTCACGATTCATCTTTGCAATTGACTGCAGAATGCGATGCACCAATGTGCCCAAGAATTACTTTGGGAACATAATCTTGGATGCTGTTTCGGTGGCAAATGTCAGCAAACTCTTGTGCCCTCAGAGGATCTCATTTGCTGCAAAAACAATCCACAACTCGTTGCAAGAGCTAACAAGCGGCAATAACATTCAATCCTTCAGCAACATGATGCAGCAAGAAAAACAGTGTGGATTCAATGCCAAATTCCGACAAGAAACAGATGTATTTGTAGCAGGCATGATCTACAACCCACTGTTGGCTTGTGATTTTGGATTAGGACCTCCTTGTTGCATCAAATTTGATGTTCTCCGACTTTGCAACAATTTCCTTCTCTGGTGTCCCAAGGCAAAACCTTCTGATGCTTGGGTTCTTATCTTCAAAGCAGCTTCAGATGTCGCTGACCGAATGTTGCAAGACCCAGAGTTGATGGCATTCATGACATTGGATTATGCCCAATAAAACTATTCCTGCTACATTCAACTGTCTGCAACACAAATTTATTTCACTTGGTCATGCTTCTTCTCAACACAAATCACTAACGTAAACTTTCTCAGCAACCTTCATCATCATCATCATTACTCCCTATTGTTAAAATGAAACATTTCTCAAGGTTCCATTTATGTTGTTGAACATAATGACCTTCAGTGGGTTAAAAGTGACAAATAGACTCTCCAGACACGAGCCAAACTTCCTATCGCTCATCATTGTTGAGTATCAAAGTTTGATACTAAACTCTGTAAAATGAGCACCACATTGAAAGTGCAAAAGAAACATGACATTGGAATGTGCATAACAATTGCAGCATTGCAAATGCAAAACAAACATGAAATTGAAAGTGCAAAACATGCATGATGTTGTAAAGTGCAAAACAGACACAACATTGAAAGTGCATAACAAGTGCATGGTATTGAAAGTGCACAACAAGCATGTCATTGGAGGTCCAAAACAAGCGTGACATTGGAGGTGCACAACAAGCACAACTTTGGAGGTGCAAAACAAGCATGATAAGTGCATGACAAGCATGACTTAGAGCAACTCCACCCATGCTTGGTAGAGATATCCATAAAGTGAGGAAACATAATATTAGTATCTTGAGTGTGGTCATTAAGGGGGTGAGAATAAAACAAATGTCAAAAAGTACATTGCATTTAAATAGGGAAGGAAAGCAGCATGAAATTCATTTTATCAAAAAAAATTGTGATAAGGTAACTAAACCTGAAATGGAGACTACCTTAATTCAGACACTTATATTTGGCCCCAAATCTGTGTAGAATCAACCCTTAAATGGCATTGTCTTAAAGTTATCATAAAACTGATTAACCTTAATGACATTTACATATAATATGGGTTTAATCACTAATTAAATCACATCCAGATGTTGATTAGCCCTAATCATGTGGTTATATAAACAGGGTCTAATTTATTGATTAAATTGCATATATAACTTATTAATCATAATCATGTTTACACATAATCAAAGTACCATTGATGATGAATTCACATTCACAACAGGATGGATCAACGCACTTTCACACACAATATGATGTTTATAACACACAACCAAAGAGAAAATTGACAGCTATAATGCATGGCCCCAATTAATTCAATATTTCTCACGTGATTAACTTACACACAATTAGCATTAGTTTATGGCTTGCTACTCGTCAGCCAAAAATTGTCATTCAAACATTTCACTCACAACTCTGTGAATAATTCGATCCTAGATTACTCACATTCTTTTCATAATTTACACACATTTTTCCACAAATGGCTTACACAATGAGAATGAAACTTCGTCCATTTTAGGGAAATTGCTTTCAAAAGTTATGTTATTGATTTTAGACAATTATTAATGCCAAGAAAAATACTATGTGTGCCAATTTAATAATAAACATTGAGTATGGAGTTTATTTTGAAATATATATTAATTGTCAAGTTAGCATTAGAAGGAGAAATATTGTGTTCATCTTGCAATCAAAATTGAAATCAATAACATTTCATATATTATAGCTTAATCAAATAAATCAATTTGGAATCGAGTGACAAATCAAGAAATAAACTACTAGAAAAACTTGTGACATAAGTTCATGTTTAATGTATGAAATTGTAATTATGTCATATTTGAAATTGGATTTGAAAAAAATTTCAATGTTACCTACAATATGTAGATCAAAACATAAATAAATAAGTTCATTTGCAATGTCATCACAACAAATTTGAGTTGCTAAACCATGTCAATTAGCCCATGTAATTGTCAAGGATTGGTTGTATGAAAAATTGTTTTAAACTATATTGTTAAAAGAGTGAAACTATTCATCACTCCCAAAAATATTGGTTCATCCTTTAGATGACTTCTTGAATATTTAGAGATCGTGGTGTTGATGAAAGTAATATGACCATAGAAAATGATTGGTCCCTTCAGTGAGGTCATGAAACTCAAATAAGGTACTATATCCTTTAACTTCATAATAGATTGAAATCATTTTTTTGGGAAAAAAAATTATTATTTGCAATTTTTTTTAGTTTTATAATCACCAAATTTCAAACAAAATAAATTAAAATGCTACAATATAGAATGTGCTTAAATTTTTTATTTCATATTATTTTAATATCCAAATTTGGCTAAATCATTGTTGCTCTAGCTACATCGCAAAATTGAAGAAAACATATTGGGTGATCATCTAAATTTGATTAAAATTTTGATAACTTCTCTTAAGAAGCAACAAAGATGATATTTACATTGAAAACAAAGGTGAATATATTACTCAAGCCCAAATTTAATGCAAATAATTTTTTAAAAATTGTTGCTAATAATTTTTATGATAATTTTCATTATCAACTTTAAATGGAAAGGATAAATCACAAGCCAAATTCACTATGCCTATTGTTATTACATGGGATCTAATTATATTTTCACAATTATAGGAAGAAAACATGTAGGATAGGTTAATTTGTGTAGATTATAATACCTTGGAAACTTTGACACATGTATGTGGAATAATTAATTAATTTTGAACTTAATAAAATGTCTGTGAAGATTGAATATTTTCCTTCTCAAAAATTTTGTTCTTTGAATTTTTTTGGTGAGAATGTTAATATTTTTGAAAATCTGAATGATGAGAGATTTGGAATTAATATAAGAAGAATCTTTCATATGGTCCCCTACATTGAAGACCATATCAAGAATTATGTAAACATGCTTCTTTGAATTTATGTTTTTTAAAAGTTTTTTTTCAACACCATGTCATGACTGATGGAAGCAATGAATAGATTTTCAATGCTTTTTACGGCAATTTGCTTTTCATTGAAAAAAATTTGAATTAAAACTCCATTCAATGTAGTCAAATCCAATTTAAAGAATTTCATTTCAATTCAATTTGAACTAAATTTGAACTCAATGCCATTCAATATATTCATTCCAATGAAACTTACTTTCCACAAAATCAACTTTTTTTTTTCATCATTTCATTGCACTACATGAAACCCAAGTAATATAATTAGTGTTGAAAATATTAAGATGTTCTTAATATATTAAATATTTTTCTTTCAATTTTAAGGAATTGGGCCACCTAAAAAACCAAGAAGCTCACATAAATGTTATATGTTAGAATATGATAGCTTTAAGTTATTCGACGGTAATGGAGACATTTAATGACTTGTTTTTTGGTGCATCAAAATCAACATTAAAAAAGGCTATAGGGTGAACATTTCTCTTTTTCTTTTTTTCTTTTTTCATAATGTAATTTTTCAAAA